>ENA-UOTZ01000215-UOTZ01000215.1-compost-metagenome-genome-assembly--contig:-NODE-215-length-49499-cov-42.030088_pt1 | contig 49499 bp, 34 predicted proteins | sample MGYA00238144_ERZ746983 | MGnify/ENA primary metagenome ERZ746983 (study PRJEB28759, sample SAMN06268863) | compost metagenome | isolation source: single cell | place: USA: California, Emeryville, Joint...
GAGTAGTTGGAGTTCGCGGTGTTGCAATTATCGCAGATGTAGAAGTCGTGGCCACCTCCGAAAGTTGGTCCGTAAGTCGAATAGCAATACATCGCATTGCTTTCACTGCCAGCTTTAATTGGGTATTTTCCTTTCTTGTCAATCGAGAAAAGGAATGAATTATTCGTATTCTGATAGTTGTTGTTTGAAGTCCAGTCTTTATCAGTGAAGGCACCAAACACCTTACCGTGGTTGGATCTGATGATAACGACGGTTGGGCCTTTGTTGTTGCATTTCGAGTGGAACTGACTGGAAGTGAATCCGTCTCTGCTGCCTCTGTAAAGGAGTTTGAAGTTTGGTTTGGCCTTTTCAGCAACCCATTTACGAAGCATGGAGATGTCGCTGACCTTCTTGAGGATCTTTGAATCGATGGTAGCGACACCGGAGAATTGCTCGATGTTGTCCTTGATCTCGAAAGCTTCTTCGAAAAGGACATCGAGTTTTTCGGAGACTTTCTTCAGGAACTCGTCAGTGGAGAGTTGGTTGGTGAAAACAGTGGTAGGAACTGAGGTTGATTGCTTTTTCAAGGTGTCAGAGAGATCTTTTAATCCTTTTCGGCCTTCTTCAAGGGCTTTTTCACGGTCAGCGGTGAGTAATGAGGCATTTTCAGCCATATCGTTGTTGATGGCTTTTAAGAAATTTTCCAATGAACTGGTGGTGTCAAAGGCGTTGATCTTAGAAACAAATTTCGGCAAGTCAGTCTCTGAAATCTCGTTTACGCCCTTGTAGAATTTCTCGATTTTGTTTCTATAGGTTTTATAGTTGAAGGTGAGGGTCAACACCTGGTCATCAAGCTGCTTAAGGAGCTGAGTCTTCTTCGACTCGATGAGCTTGTTGAACGCTTCGCTGATTTGGTTGAAAGCGACAACGACTCTCTTCTTTTCGTTTTCAACACAGCTGGTGAGGTTTGCAACTGCTTCACTCTCTTTGGAAAGGAATTCGGTAAGGGTAGATGGGATTTCCTCGTTTGATGATGACAAGTCCTTGATGCCGTTATAGTGGGCAATGACTTTCTCAGTGTAGTCTTTGAATTGAAGGAGCTTTGATCTTGCTTCCTTATCATCCATTGCCAAGACACACTCAATGCACATTAATGGGTTTTGAGCGCCTTCTTCGAGTGAGACACGCTGCACGATCTCATCCGGATGGGCTCTGCAGTTGAAAGTCTTGATAGAGGTCTTACTTTCCATTTTTTGGGACTCGATCAGAAAGAGGATATGAAATTAATTATTATAAAATGCCAACAAAATCCGAATTAAGGTTCGACTCAGCTCAAAAGATCTGGTATGATTTATCGCAATTAAGTTGGATCGAAATACTTTTGAAGTCAGCAAACTTTCTGTTCTTTCATAATACTCCTCAGAAGGCCGTGATATGTTATTCCAGACCTGAGCTCTCTACAGAATTAGGTTCTAATTCATAGCTTAAAGCCGCCAGTTTGAGTTTCCTGGTTTTGAGATTATTAGAAGAAACGGTTCAATTAATTTGCTCTCTTAAGGATAGAAAATTTTGTGGATTCAGAGAGGACAAATCGCTGCGAAGAACGTGGGCCAACAATAGGGCAGAAATTATTTCACCTTCCTAAAAAAAAATGCATTGGAGAATTTCTAGAAAATGCTATGGCGATGATTGAAATTAAGATATGTTCTATACAATCTCAGAAGTCTACCCACGTGCTAATTACACTTAGGACTTGAGCGAACTTTTTGTTTTTGTTTGTTGAGAAAGTGATCCGATAATTTAATTCTATTAGAAGGAACATTAATAACAAAAACTAAGCCTTAGAAAAAGATGCCTTTTCTTGTGTAATAGATTTGCTTCGAAGGGGATATACGAATTACCTGGAGTTATATCAATCAGATACACAACGGACGAAACCAAAAACAACAAAAATAATACTATTTTGCCTTAATCAAAGTCACAGACACAAAAATAATTTACAAAGCACATTCCACTTTCTCTCTTCGTAAAGAGGCTCTCAATCTTAGATATTTAATACTACCCATAATAGGCACTAATCAAAAAGTGTAAGTTCAAGACTAACCACAGCTACTCCTAGCATCAATCAAAAAAGACTGTCCTGATTACCCAGCCCACCAGGATGGGAAAAGAATTCATCAAAATCAGTCCTTAATTTATTCTGATGCTCTCTTTCTCGATCAGATGACATAAAAGGATCTCTCTTCCTGCGATTTTCAGAGTCAGACCCGCTCTCAAGATACACATCTGACGGACCAATGTTACCGAAACCGAAGTCAACGTTCTTCGAATCAATCTGCTCTTCTATTTTTTCGTGTATTGACTGAATCTCATCCTCGATTTTCAGATTCTGGTTCGTGAAGCCTGTGCAACTTGGACAGAACCAAACAATATTCGTCTCATTCACTGATTGTCCAACGCATTTGAAATGATATGATTTGCTACAGACATCACATTCTAAATGATAGTTAGATTAGCTTTCTTAAATAAAAGCGCTTTTACTTATAAGAGGCTCGTAGTCGCCATTTATAACTGCCGACGCTTTACACAGGGTGCATTCGTGGCCTTGAAGAAGACTGTTAGGTCAAGCTGCTAGCAAAAATAGAGTACCTGTAGCCGGTTGCAGAGGCTGGATTTCTTGTTTCACAACTATCTCTTCTTCTTTTACCACTGTTTCTGCCTTCGGTGGAGTTATTTTCTTCGATTTTTGGGCAGCTGATGTCGTTGACTTTACATATTTTTTCGCCATTTTCTTCGAAGGGCTTGGCTCCAAGAGATTTTCAGATAGTTGGGATTTACCGACACCCGATGTAAGTAGTCTACGATATTTATTGTATTTCTGAAGCGGCGTATAGTCTTTGTATTGAAGATGAGTCCATATTTCATCTCGAGGCGTCAGCCTCCTATGAGGATCATTCTGCACAACAAGCGTATTGGTAACCTCATAATATTCGACCGACCGTTCCATTCCCGTCTCTGGGTCAGGTACGAACGACTGTTTCCTATCAAGATAGATGATATGCTTCGATTCAGGTACTTTCCACCGCAATTCCTCTATCATTTGCATGAATTGATCGTTGTCACCATCACCTTTTGGCTTCTTTTTCTTCGAGGAGGATAGTGAAGGAATCTCTACGTCAGCCATGGCTGGATCGATGCGATATTCGCTGGAATAGAGCCTGGCTGTCTTTTGCTCAGCTAAATAAGCCTGATAGATCCTCTCTATCGCTTTACAAAATTTGGAAATCTCTTCTTTCTCTTTCTTCTCTTTCGCTTCGAGAAGCCGTCGCAGTTTTAGAGGGATATGTTTCTCGCAGTAGATAACATAGGCGCTCTTTCGATTCATTACCATAAAGTCACCAACGACTTGTGCGTGATCGATTTCCTTGGTCTCGAGAGAGAAATTCGCACGTCTCGCGCATTCAGCGTGGAAACGCTTCTTACAACCGTTCTTCTCGCAGTGGATAGTTGCGCCGTCTATCAATAGACAAAGTTAATAACAACTCATGGAAGAAAAGAGTTTTTTTTTTACTTATCTTTCCACAAATGTTACATTCGTGATAGAATCGATCAGAGTCGAGCTTGTTAAAACCTGAAAGCAGGTAAAAACAGTGAGAAGAATTGTGATATATCAGGACTTACCATCGATTTTCGTCAGAGAGGTTTTATCCTGGAAGAAGAGCTCAGGAATAAACTGCGCGCATGTGATATGCGCCCAAACACAATCTGGTCTCGGTTCATTTGGAAGGTCGTTATCATCGTAGGTTTTTGTCATCTCTTCATGATAGTCATAGTACAGATCCTGCTGTTGTTTCTCTCCATTGCCATCCAAACTCTCGTCCAATAGTGACAAATTGCTGAGTGGTAGGCCGTTTGAGTTGGGTTTCGGAGGTTCGATGTCCATGCCATTACGGCTGGAATTGGCTTTGTTTTTATTGGGATCAGGGTTGTTAACGCAATACACCAAGTATTTGTGGAACTCAGGGTTTGTGTGCTGAAACATTTCCGTTGTAAGTGGGACAACAGTTGGTTTCAGTGCTCCAGATCTGTTCGAGCAGAGAGGACATCTCATATACTTGCCGGCAACACCGAATTCTTTGCAGAGATCACAAATCCAGTCTTCTTGGGGGATCTTTCCGATGCCATAGCACAGCTGATGGACAGACACGTTGCATTTCTATTGAATAAGACGATGAAAATATAATAACAAAATCTAATTTACCGAGCACAGCACGATGAGGTTCTCTTCTGAATAGTCACCGTCGTTGCAGACCTGGCAAACGATATCTTCTGTCAAGACTTTTGGTCGCTTTGTAGCGATCCCGCCCTTACTTTCCTTCTCAGAGGTTTTGGCAACAATATCCTTTCCTTCGACCTGTTTCTTCTCAAGGAAAGACAAGTAGCTCTCTTCTTCATCGAGCTTGGCTTTCATATCAATCAAGATGTCCTCGAAATCAGGATCCTTTGGTAGAAATATCTTTTCCTTCTCCAGTTCACGCTGGGCTTTCTCTTTGAGTAGACTGAGGCCCTTCCCATTGTTTCTGGCTCTCTCTTTCTTCTCGTTTTCCAGTAGAATGATCAGGTCTGAGAGCTCGAACTTTTTGAGTACGTTAGGGTAATCAGAGCAGTCCGTTCCTGCCGTTTGAACAGCAAAATCGTTTATTTTCGATCTCAATTGCAAAATCCATTCGTCGTCCTGGATGGTGTATTCGCTCTTTACTTCAGCATCGAACGATAGATTTGAATACAACTGATTCTCTGAGCTCATCATTCTAAATTCCAAGGCTTTCTGCTTGAGCAACTCATTGATTTTGTCGTAACAGTGTCTCTCTTCTTCAGTAAGCACCTCTCGATCTTTCATTTCTAGCCGCCGAGCAGTCTTAAGAATCTTGCTCGTAAAGCCTAATTCGAGCGAATCGAGCTTCTCTTGGCTCGCGTTGAACTGCTCCTCCACCGTGTTTTGAATAAAAGGAGCTTTTGGGAAAGCCTGAGCACAGACATAAAACCAGAACGCGCTGCCTGACATGCTCTTTACTATCTGCGCGAGCGGATTCAAAGCGCTTTTTCCTTTTTTCGTGATGAGCCCCTTTGTGTTGGTATCATCTAGCCAATCGAAGCCCTCAAGGAGAGAAATCGCCTTCACAATATCTGAATATTTCTTCGGAGCGCCTTTCTTCGAGACATTAGTGCCTGGAGTCGAGGCCTTCTTCTTAGGAGTCTCTAATTTCTCGAGTTTATCGTATTTCTGCGATTTACGTGTGGGTGCCATGCGTGCTCCGATCCGCTGCTTTCCGTTCCCTCTTTTCTCTTCAAAGAAATCCTCGTCGTTATAATTAGATGCATCTCCGTATAATTCATCGAATTCGTCCTCGCTTTCTACTATTTTCTTCTTTTTCTTATTAATTCTTTTCGGCATAGATTCGCTTTCCATTTTTTTAGTAGACAATCCCGATAAACTAGGAAGCAAAGTGCTCATTTCTGGTAATTTTTCAGGCTCCATATCAATCTTGATTTTTGTGTCTTCAACCACTGGGCCTGGTGACTTCTTCTTTCGGGGTTTTCTTTGCTTTATGGGTTTTTCAAGGTCACCTTCCTGCTCAACTTCACCACCCTTTTTAGACCTTCTTTGTCTCTTTTTCACGGGTTTCTCTGTAGAAATAGGATTGTTGGCCGAGAATTGCATTGGCATCGACGTGCTTTCGGGTCCTGCGCTATTACCGAGGGTAGGCTTTGCAGGCTCATTCATTGCAAAAGAAGGAGGCGGGCGGTAAGGGAAATTGGAATGCGGACCAAAACTTGGGTCCATCATTCTCGGGTCTCGATTCAAAATGGGCATATTGGGATTTAAGTTGCCTGTGGCATCAGGCTGAGGGAGAAGAGGATTCAAATTTTTGAACATGTGCATAGGATTTTCAGTTATAGGAGCTGATGCGAGCCCTTTCCTCACATCAGGTGGGAGTTTGGATCTGATATCGTTTAGGTTTTGGGAGTCTCCGCGGCAAGGGTAGTTTAATGTTTTGATGAGTTCCTGGAGATTTCTGATCTCTGGGTCTTGAATTTGGGGCGGAAACTGCTTCATATTTTGAGGTTGCTGCATCGCGCCGTGCTGAGGAGTGTTAAGCTTTGCTTGAGGTGTGTACTGTGGATTGAGATTCGGATTCATCAGGCCCATTTGCTTTGAACCTTGTTGCGTTGGTAGGTCAGTTGCACCTTGTCCTTGGAAATTTGGATTCGAGAGGCTCTTGGCAGTGTCTGCGTGCTGTCCTGGTAGTGGCATACCAGGCGGGTAGCTTAAAGGTCTATTCTTGCTTTGTGTAGGGTCTACTGGTCCTCCAGGGTAATAATTACCTGCCATTTTGGGCATATTGGGTCCATTTCCTTTGAATTGTTGATACTGCGGTGGTAGGTATTGTCCGCCAGGCTGTGGCTGCTGTGAAGGTTGTCGAGTAGAACCGTATTGCCAGTTTTGCATTGGGGGCATCTTCTTCGATGGATCTTGGCTCGAACTGGACTCCAATTGCTGCGGGTTAGGCATAAAATTAGGATCAGTAATTTGAGAGCTTTGCTTCGTTAGGGCTGGGTCTTGTCCTTCGCTTAATGGGTAGTTTCCCATGGTCATATTCGGTCCCTCACTCCTGCTTCTGCTCATCAACTGTTTCTGTTGCTGAAGCTGCTGCGGGGTTAGATTCGGCATTTGTTGCTGCGTCTGAGCTTGGCCTACCTGTGACTGCATCTGCTGCGATTGCGATGACATCTGGCTCGGCTGCTGGAGCGATTGAGACCGCGACATCGGAAGAGGTTGGCCCGAGGTCTGTGATTGAGATTGCTGCTGCTGATATTGTTGAAGAGACATTTGTGGATGCTTCATTTTTTGAGCCTCCATTGAAAATTTCGAATCAAAATATTTTGGGTTTTGCTGATAATTGCTCATGCCCTCAGCTGAATACTGCCCATGTATTTTCTGCTGAGCCATGGCCATCTGCTGCGGATCCATTAAACGCTGCTGCGGCATTTGTCCACGCAGATTCTGACTGTCTCCCGTTTTATTCGCCATCTGCTGCTGGTATTGAGAAGCGCCTTGGCTGTCTGACTGCGCCCTCAGCAGCTGTTGCGGTGGAAGTTTTTGATTGCCTGAAGGAAATCTGCCAAGCTGATGAGGCTGCGGCGGCTCCTGAGACTCTTGCTGATGTCGAAGCAAGTGTTGTTGTTGCTGCTGTCCTGCCAATGTTTGCTGCTGTCCTACCATTGTTTGCTGTTGTCCTGAAGTACTCTGCTTCAAATTCTCGATCTGAAATTTTCCTCCCTTTAATTCTTCTTTCGAAGGCAGAACTTTTCCTGAGAGTATTTCTTGTGAGTACCCGAGCTGTTGTGGCTGTCCTTGTACGCCTGATCGTTCGAAATCCTGAGGAAACTGACTTTTTGTTTGTTGAGGTATCCCCTGATACGCTCCATAATTTGGATTTTGCTGCATCATGCCTTGCGGATCTTGGTTTGGATTCCATTTGAATTGCTGATGAGGAGCCATGTTTTTCATCTGAGACATCATCCGTTTTTGTAACTCTGATTGCGTGTTAGGATTCATCTGCTGAAGCTGCTGCTGTGTATACTGCTGTGGGTATTGAGCACTCTGGAAGGTCTGCGCTTGACCTTGCATTTGAGACTGAGATTTTTGTTGCTGCAACTGCTGAGGTCCTGGTTGCCCTCCTTGTAGTTGCGATTGTGATTTTTGCTGCTGTAATTGCTGTGGGCCTGCCTGGCCGTATAGCTGCGATTGCGATTTCTGCTGTTGCAATGGCTGAGGCTGTGCAGGGTTTTGCGTTTGAGGCTGAGAGTTTTGCTGTTGGAGTGGCTGCGGCTGGCCTGGTAACTGCGGTTGCGACTTCTGTTGCTGTAACGGCTGCATACCTTGAGCTTGTAGCTGCGCTTGGAGTTTTTGCTGTTGCTGTTGTTGTAAGAGCTGTGCTTGAGTCTTTTGCTGGGTTGGATTAAGTTGCTGTTGTTGCTGCATGTTCGCGGCCTGAGGATTTTGCTGCTGCATAGGATTCATGTTTGGACGTTGCATCTGTTGATATTTTTGCGGAATACCTTGAACATTCATCATTTGCATTTTGGGATTAAACGGGGCCATTTTGTCCGGAGGAATGAGACCTTGAGCAATCGCTTGGTTCAAAAGCTCCTTATTCGATGAGATCGGTTCATAACTCCCATTTACTTTGGATTGGCCGGCGCTCGAATTACTTCTGCCTGGCATCTGTCGTTGACTTGGATCACCGTAAGGCATGTCCGTTGGCAAGCTAGGAAATTCCGAACTTGACGCTCTATTAAAAAAGGGGTCTTGAGTTGGGTCTGCTTTGCGCATCCTGGCCATATCCATTGGTAGGCCTTTGTATTGATCTGCGCTATTGCCTCTCTGCATTGGGTAATCTTGCCCTTGCGTTGATAGATTTCCAGTTTCTGGACGCTGGTTTCCTGTGTCTGGGGTACTTTGCTGTCTTCGCATATTTTCTTGGAATTGCTGTGGATTCGGCATCATACCAGGCATGCCATACGAATGCTGAAGCTGCCGTATGCCGTAGTCTTGAGGCCTGCTCTGGCTCATGCCGGTTTTCGGCACCATGGGATTCTTTGGGTCAATATTTGAAGGGTTACCTGTCTGACCCATCATCATACTCATATCAGGATTACTACCAGCTAGGCCTCTTGCTATATGAGCCGGGATTCCAGGGTACTGCGCGGCAAACCTACTTAAGTACCCCTGATCGAATTTGTTCGGTGCTTGCTGATTCATATACGAGCTATTTGGCATTGATTTGTCCTGTTCGCTATACTGCTGCTGATTTGGTATCCCACTGCGTAGAACCTGCTGCTGTGGCTGTTGCTGCGATGTTTGCATTGGTTGCGAGGACAATTGTTGTTGATGACGAAGTTGAGGAGGATTATTCTGCGAATAGAGCTCTTTCGACGGGTCAACGCTCGGATTGTGTTGCAGAGATGTCCCTTGCCATCTGGGATTATCGTAACCCTCGTCATTATTAGAAGAATAAGTAGCCGGGTTTTCTTGAAATTTTGAATTGGTCGCGTTTGTTTCTTGAGCACCTGACTCAAGAGAAAATGAGCCAGTGGTGCTCGAGTACAGATTTTTGCCATATCCTGTGGGTGTTTGTGTCTTATTCTTGTGGAGAAGCTGGCTCGCTTGGGCCGGGTTTAAAAATAATTGAAATGGGTCAACATCTGATCGAGGGTCTCCAGCCATTGACGTCTTCTGCGCGCTATCAAAGAGACCTTTATCGTCTAAATCGATATTCGGGAAACTTGAATCTTGGAAGCCACCCGGTTTTCCTCTCATGACGGGTGTATCAGATTTGAAATCTCCGAAAAAATCGCCGGGATCCAACAAAGAAGGCTTTGTCGCGTAATTTGATTGGCCTTGCGAGGTGCCACCCTCAAAATTTATTGAGCCCATTGCTTTCTGGTCAAGTAAGAAAATGAGATGACGAAGATTATTTTACATATGGGTTGGAGAAGTCGGAGATTGGCTTGTTTGGATCTAACTGGCCCTGCAGAAAATCGTTTCCTCCAATGTTATCGGGCGAGGATAAGCCGAATTCTCTTCCGAGTAGGTCGGCGTAATGGTCTGAGCCTTGATCGCTTTTACCACTATACATATGGAAATAGCGATTTGGATGTTTAACAACTTTTTGTAGGAATAAAAAAAGCAGGAACTATGCAATTGACAAATTAATAAATTAATTTTCCTGATTTGTGCTAAACCAATAATATTTTCAGTGCTCTATGTAAAATAAAATCATCAATTTACGCTTAAATTCTCATGCGACAAAATATCAGCTTAGGCCATTGAAAGGCTCTGCAGCTCTGGAGCTAATAAATTTATTATCTTACCTCCATTGAATTTGAGCAGTGTCAGAGGATTTGAAGGAACCAATATTAAAGACTTGCTTCAGTAATTGTGAATTTTTCTAAGATAGACAGGTGAAGAAAAATTGGTGCAATTTGTCGTATTTTGCGAAACAATTTGAGTGAAACAAGTTGTTTAAGGACAAGCTGGTTGGAGTAGATACGACGAATAGACTAATTCTGTTGTGGGGTTAAGAATTCGTCTGCTAGAAAGTGCCTTCGAAATAGGGAGTATCTTAATATGAGTTATTCCTTATTGGCTCCTTCAGCTTGAATGGAGCCGTTTAAACTACCATTTCGTCTAATTTGATCATTTATCAGTGAAAAAAATATTGATATAATTTTGGAAGGATCAAAAACCCACATCATGAATATCCGGATCCAAGAAAATTCATGTCAAGATTTCTGCCAGTAGCGATTCAGATTGTAAGCAAGTAAGCAATAGAAATGGCTTCAAGACAGTCTGCAATGTTCTTCAGAACTACTCTTGACTCACGAAACAACCGTAGATTAGCGGTTCTAAGAAAACTGAAAGAGGCAATTTTATATCCGGACTGAGTGTATCTCTCCTAAATACAATTAGCCTGCTGATTTTATTAGTCCATGAGCGCATTTACTATTAAAGTTTCCTAATATTATTATTCGGAATCATGAGATTGAGGCAAAAAAAAAAGAGCAAGCAGCACGCAATTTGAACCTTCCGAAAAAAATACAATACGCAAGGCATGAAGAATTATAGTGACCTATTAGTTATTCAATAGCAAACGGAAATTTATTCGGCATTGACCACTTGACTACTTGCAGCTGAAGAAAATTTCGAAGTTTCTAATTTAATTGAGGCAGATTAAAATTAGAATTTGGAAGCTTTAATTGATTTTCTTGTTGGCTTTATCAAATAATTCATCAGGCACAACAAATGGCGTCTATTAAAATAGCTTTGCTCATTGCCACAAAATTATTTGCATAATTTAGTAGGAAAAAGACGATTTAGCATTATTTGCTTTGCATTTTGTTACAAACAGAAAATAAACAAAAAGAAGCAACGCAATCGGAAAGACTTTTGAACTTTTTGTAAGAAAAACTTTAAAAAATTGAAAGGTGATGTAATCAAAATGAAGCCGTTATTTATCTTAAACAAAATCATCCGTCTTGATAACAATCGATCCCCTTATTTCTTAGGAAGCTGCGGTTTGAACACCCACAGATTTTGTGAGGCTCCATTTGAGAAGGGATTATTCAAGTCAGTAGAAAGGCCAGAAAGACGCTTAGAATCAGTCTCAATCATGCCTTCTGACCCGATATAAGACTTTAATAAAAATAACATTATTCCTTTAATAGATGGATATAATAAATACGTGGAAGATTCCATTCTGTTTGCCTGTGGTTTTCGGCGGTGCATAAGTGTCAAACCTGTGATTTTTTCGTGGTTCTTGAGCCTATTTAGAGTTGTAGTGTTTGAACAAAAGGAGCTATCAAAATTCGAAATACAGTTTTGTGAGATTCGCTGTATTTGAGATTGAGCTGTGGAAGTTGGCTCTTGTGAGAAAAATGACGTTCACTGTCCATATCTGGTTCGATCCGTACTTTCTCAACGTCCTAGCCAAAGAAGACAATTTAGAGTTTATTAGATATGGTTCGGTTACGGAAATCCATCCTTCTGCTGTGCCTCTATGCGAACCAAGGTGTTTTTTCTTTTTTAAGTCAAGGATCTTTGCCTGTGTTGGGCTCTTGGGTTGCGTGGTCTAATAATTTTTATAATGATATAATCACAAAGAAATTGTGTTACTCTCCCGTTAGACATGTCTCTTAGCTTGCTGCCTTGCGGGATCCGCTTTTTCAGTTGAGTATTTCTGAAAGCTTGGGTCGAGGTTTTTTTTAGAATAGGAGGAGGGCTTCTACTCAGATTATCATCTGCGTCAAAGGCATCTACAAAAAACATTCTTTGCATCCTTGGCGCTAATGGGAAAATTACCTGTGTAAATGATATCTGCTGTTGGTCGCTTCATGCTATGGTCTGTCCGGATCCTAGAGCGTTTGAATAACAAAAATTTTCGAGGTTAATTATTTCACCTGTTTTTTATTTCTCTTTCGACATTTTGATTCAGATTTTCTTTTATTTGGTAGTTATACTGAGATCCTTCATATCGCGTCTTTATGAAAGTATCAGGAATGCGCATTGTCCCGAAATCGCTTCCTTTCTTCGATTTTTTCGAGAGCAATCCAGCTTCGAACTTTTGTTGGGTAGTTGCTTCTAAATTCTGATTTTTGGTTGAAAATAAATAATCCAATGAAATTCATTACGCTTTTGTAAGTGTTTTTATTCAAGCTGTTTGACCGTTGAGTAACGTGAACATCAGGAGGTTTAAAGTCTCCTCGGAAGTTATTTTCGAGACTTCTGTTTGTTTCTTTATTCAGAATAACGGATTTTTGGACTCTACGATGAGATTGTCAGATTATACATACATAATCCTATGCTTTTGTTTTTTACTTTGTCTCCGAGACTTTTTGGATGAATTCTTTGTGTGATTTCAGTCCATCTTCCCCAACAGCCTCATTAAGAAACTTCTCTGTTTCATTCCCAGCCGTTCCTTTAGTGTTTGTGATATCCTTGACCGCTTCAGGGTTAGTTCCTAAATCGTTGGGGTCATGTAATCCTTCGAAATAAGGGTGGCGAAGCGCCTCAGCCGATGTCATCCTTTCGTTGGGATTCAGCTTTAGAAGCCCTTTGAGAAATTGCATCGCTTTCTTGGACATCTTCCCCAGATACCTCTGATCAAGGGTCTCAGGCTTCGAGACGTCAGAGAAGATTTTCCCTGCGAATCTTGAACTCTTCTTGAAAAGCTCCATGTGTTCAGGAATAATAGGCCCCAATACCTAACAATTCTCCCGATTAGCTTACGCAGAAGTCCAATATTTACCTTTTGGATGAGATGTAACTGATCAAACTCATTCTCTCCAGGGAATAGCGGCTGCCCATCCGTTAGCTCGCCCATAATGCACCCAATTGCCCACATGTCAACCGCTGGGGTATAGTTATCAGTGCTTAGCAGCAACTCAGGCGGCCGATACCTAGAAATTCATTATTTAACCCAATCTCCCATAAATCTCTGCTACCATCTCGTCGCAACGTATTCGGTTAACCCTGCTCCTGATGCCGGAATCGTTCTGGCAAATCCAAAATCACAGAGCTTTAAAACTCCTTTGCTGAACATACGTCAAACATCAAATTTATCAACATTGCTATACGCGTTCACAAGAAGATTTTCTGGTTTGATATCTCGATGCAATATATTCTGCTGATGAAGACAGTGGATCGCCTTGCAAAGCTGGTAGATAAATTTCCGAATCGCCTCCGCCTTTATGAAATTCGCAAGATTCATTCAGGATTCAATCTGAAAAATTGTGTTACGGAAAGACCTTTTGGTTGCTGTTCGATGACTTCGAGTAAATTCTGCTCAGCGTATTCAAAAACAAGGTAAAGTTTTGCTTTTCTATTGATAAAATGCGCTGTAATCTCGTGCTTGAAACGTCCAAAGTTGTTACCTCCGGAATGCTTCTTTCAATTCAACGACGTTTTCGTGTTTTAACATTCGTAGGATTTTGACTTCTCGCAAGGTGTTTCTCTTGCAGTTTTCATCTTCTTCAGAATCTTTGAATTTCTTGATAGCCACTATGTGTTGAGAAGGTAAGTCGTTTCAAAAAAATGATGAAAATTTCGTATCTCAAAAGTTTCGCGATTCTTGCATTTGAGGACTACGCCGTAGGCTCCTTCTCCTACGACGCCTAGTACTTCATATTTGTTCATGGCAATGGCAGGCCGTGATGTTTGGAATTAAATAAACTGTCTGAAACAATAGAATTATGATGAATTCAAAGCCTGATAACTGGCAGAATAAATTTAAAAATTCTTTAGCAATGTCAAAACTAAATCAATTTGACTGTAATGAAATGTGTTTTTTTATGAATCTTTCTCATTAAAGAAGTCTCTTCGTATGAGAGAATTATCTTTAGAAAATAGCTCCAGGTTTAGGTTTGTTCCTTTCTGAAGCTAAGCTCTGTAGTTTTCCTCATATAATTTTCGTGTTGGAATAAAAAGCGGAATTTTTGTGTATGGGCAAGAGATAAAAGCTTCAATAGGTTCAAGGGAACGCCATTAAAAAGGTCTGAAATAGTCAAGATATACATTAGCATGAAAAGAAGATAACAAGGAGAAAAAAACGTGATCTCAGCTTGAAGTGGACGGCAATTTGCAAGTTGTTAAGAAATATTTTCGATATCTTAGTTTTTAAACTCTAAGCATTGTCAAATTGTAAAAAAGTTGAAGGGAAAAGAGAAGATTTAGTGGAGAACTTTTTTTCTTGTTGTGTATAGTGCTGTTTATATAATAAACTCATAAGGAGAGGTTTTGCCGCTTCAATTGATTCTGCTTTTTTTTTATTAAGGATTCGTTCAACTGTTCGTAAATAAAGTTAGATCTCCATCCACTGTCCCAGAATTCAGTCAGCTACATGGTGATCAAAATTACCCTTGAATTCTTCGCTCTTTGATACTTAAATTGATAAATATTCCATGACAGGTACGGCAATAATCACGAAAAACCTGTCTTCCAGCCAAAACATATGATAGGTGTGAAATTCTTGCTGTTGAAAGAAGGAGACCCTCAGCTGAGGAGATAGACAACTTAAACATGGAAAAAAGGAATTGCCGAGTCAAATGAAGTTTGGAAAACTATCATTTGCTTTTGAGAATATATCTGAGTTTAACTAGGCTTGGCTTGATCCTTCAAAGATAATCCAGGGGTAAAGAGCCTTTACAGCAACACTGATATATAATTTGCTCTAATTTATATGTTTTTCAGTCAATTAGACAGTAAAAGACATTTAGAGAGCTTGCATTGGCTAAATTAACATGATTCGAGAGCTAGATTAGACAATAGCTTAACTCTTTGACCTGAATTCTCAGCATAAAAATCAAACTGTTAGATGCGCTAGGATTGCTTGGTTTCCTTCTCAGAGATCGGAAAAATACCTGAGAAATTAAATTTAAGTTTCGAATTACGATAAATTATTGACAATAATTAGGCTAGGCTAATGCGAATAGCAAAGTTTCATGGAGAGTACATAACAAATGAATTTATAAATGTTCATACACCTCCGTTATTTCATAATGTATTGAAGATTCTTCAAATCCAGCAAGCAATTATGCTAATTCTAACTTTTATGGCATCATTTTCTCTAATTGATGGCGTTACTGCTTTATCTTAATCTTCAACTTCCAAGTTAACTGTTTTGTACAACTTATCATATTCTCTTAGACATACTAACTTCGTAGTTCAGTCTCGGTTCTCATCCCTGACGATATCAACATATCACTCGAATTATTGAGGATAAAATCTCCTCCGTTGAAACTTCTTGAAAACAGTTTTTTTTTTAGTTTTCTGACTTTTTCTGATCTCTAAGAAAACCCCCCACCACCGGATCTTTTTAAGCTGCCGTTAGGTCATTTCACAGAAATTCTAATATGAAAAAGCATTCAATAAAAGCATCCCCATTAGTCTGGGTAAAGGAACTCTTACTCCAGGTGTAATGTGACGCAACATCTTACGCAGAAAGGAATAAAACGTGCTTTTTATTTTTCATACAACATTAAAAACGTGGCAATAATTTTTTACGTCATTGGCCTCATAGCACTTTAATCAAATCTGATCTGATTCAGATTAAATTATTTTAATGGCTGTTTCCGTAAAACACTCGCAACTCACTAAAATATATTAGATCAACTGACTGAATCATGATTATAACAGGGAGGCTTGATTATAATCAAAATTTACTAATTTACAAACACATCGTTACTAGCAAAGTCTTTTTTCCTCTCCATGAAGCTCATGAAATATGAAGAATGGATTGACTCAATTCATCGAGCTGACGGAATATCTGAACAAACCGAAAATGAAATCCGCAAGGACATTGTGAGTTTCATGATAATTTTCGGCGAGAACGCAGATATGGAAAACTCAGCAATTGCGAAAGCTATCTTCATTTTTCATAAGTACTCCAAGGCAGTTTCATTCAAGAAATTCAACGTTTTGCTTTACGCCGTCGCATGTATCTTCATCGCGGCCAAATTCGAAGATAAACCACTTAAACTAACCTTCGCGACTCGGTTATACCTCACCATGGGCGCTATTTACCAAAGAATAAGGACTTTCTATCCAATGGGACTCAGAGATCTCGTTCCATCAGATTTTCAACTTTCTTTCTTGAAGGAGTTAAAACTGGACCCGATTGTCCTGGATCACGCTTCTGAAGGCCTGCTGGAGGCTGAGACTGACGTTCTATCGCAGATAGGGTACGAGCTCGATATAGAATTGCCGTATTCGTACATAAATCAGCTTGAGGCGAAAAATCTTATGCTTGATGAGAGTTTCCTTGATATTGTGAAGGCGCTGATAAATAAGAGCTGGAGGACGACGCTTTGTTTGTATTTTGAGCCGAAAGTGATCGTACTTGGTGCGATGAACCACGCTCAGTTTGTTGGCAGGACATTGTTGCGAGAAACGAAGCTCGGAAACGATTGGATGGAGGTGTTTGGGGACATCCATGAAGAAGAAGTGATTGAGGTCACGAAATATCTTAAGGAACTTAAATAAAAAACAGTCATATCATTGATTTTACATAATAAATCACACTCTTGCTACTTCTCTTTACAATCTTTTAGTAACTAAATTACCTGTGATCTATATCGTCACCTAGTTTATTAATATACATGCTTAAACTTGGCTATGATATAACACAATTTGTACCCAAATATTAAAAAAATTGGCAAGATATCAAAGATTCCAATGCAATTTTCTTGAGTTAGTCTAACAATATGAGCATCCCCTAGGAACTTCTGGGTTTATGTTTAGGTGATTGTAAAATCTTGAGATTTTGAAAAAAAAAAAACGCACGTGTAGCTGTCGCTGATTTCAAACTTTTTGGCGCTTGTAAATCGGTCGTTGAGCGTTTTTTATGGATGAGGAGTTTTTTTTTTATTAATTAATCTTATATCAGTGCCTAGTAGAATCTTCCAGGTGGACCTGTTTATTGGCACAAAAGCGATTTTACGCTTCTGTCTCTCGGTCATTTCCCTTCTTGTGATTGCTCTTCATCGAAGTTGTTGCGTTGAGAGTTTTCAGATCGAAGAAAAGAACTAAAACCTGGCTTAACAAAGATAACTTGGGAAACATGTCTAATAACTTTACCTTCTGACGTTTCCATTAGTCAATCTAAGTTTTCGAAGTTCCATCATTAGTTATACGGGATCTCTCGTATAGATAGCCCCAATAAAAGCCTTTTCGTCCCGAGTTCTAACGATTTATTTTAATCTGTATTTTAGCGAACTTCCTTAATGTTCCTTAATGTTATGAGAGGTAAACCCCACATTTGTTACATATTTCGGCTATTTCAAAGTTATGCTGCTCATGGCTCAACTCAGAAAAGCAAAAAAACATACGGATATTTATCCCATCGAAACTCGGCAGCTTATTTCATTGATAGTCGCCACTTGCAGGGGTCGTCATTGATCTACAGGTACTTCGCTAGCCCTCTTTATTCAATTCAGTGCAAAGATATAATGTATCGCTACTCGAAATTCTCATTTATTTTATAGCTGTTTAGTTTTTTCTCATTACGCACTACAACCAATCAACATAGAATTTAGACTGCAGGTTATGAATCTTCTATTCAGCATACTGATAAAACTGGAGTGAGAGAGTTTACAAGGTTCACAGCTAATAGAAATCTTTTCAAAATACATGTGTCTCGAAACACCTTGCATGCGTGTTTTTTTCTCTCTTGCTGCGACATGCACGCACTGTTTCGATCGGAATATCATCTCTTTTTATACTTTCATGGCCTCTTCAGGAAGATCTTTTACTGGTTTGGTTATTGTACTTTGTACTCTCGACTGACTATCCTTAGACCATAGGTTCAAACTGGTAAGATCAGGCAAGAGTTGAAAAAGTGGGAAAATTGAATGTTATTGAAAACAGAAGAAAAAACAGACTCCATTGCAGATTAATATGATAGAGAGAACAGTTGTAACAAAGGAATAATAAATTACAGGGTGTCTTCTTCAACCAATTCTAATTCTAACGTTAATTCAAGCATTACAAATGAGAAAGTTACCTGGAAACAGGGCAAGGAATGAAGAAAGTCCCGCAGGAGACATTGCGAGAGAATTGTTTAAACTTATTAACGAGGAATACTTGGAAATACTTTCGCCTTTAGACAGCCCCTTCCTTTGGTAAGTGTTACCACTGCCAATGAGAGAGAAAATAGTTACTCGTAGGTAAGCTGACCAAAGATCTTAGTAATGCTTGATTTGCAATAAAGAGTCTTTGGCGGCTTAACGTTGGAGAAAAACTTGGAACCGCTCCTAATAACCGCAGTGGAAGAGGTCATAAGTGAGGGAGATGGGTGATTTAAAGGTACTTCATGCATTTTTTAGCACCTTGAGAGAAAACGTATTGGAACATGTCTCAAAGCGAATTTAAATTTTTTTTATTTGTGGTGGCTAATTTGGATCTCCTTAAATGGATAAAAGGATGCACCTCACGACCATTTTGGACATGATTGGATCATAACACCTTTCGGTCATTTCTCGAAGCAACCCTATCAGGAACAAATACACAGAGTAGTCAGAGAGATAAGTTTTGTAAAAGATACAAAGAGTAGATAAAAGAGTTTTTAACATTCTTTGAAATTCAAATAAACGTTTTTAAAAGTACCCATTTAGATAACTACACGAAACAAACAATCCGGGAAGAACAAAGGAAACATTTCTCATGCACATAATTCTCTTGATCTATGTTATTGAAACTATGCTATAATGATCTCTTATTGCCTTTGGTAAAAAGTTCGTTACGATGCTTCCGTTAAAAGTGATATGTTTTACTACAGAGAATACCATGAAAAGGATAAATTAAACATGCATGACTGCTTAGTCACTACTATAAAACATTGCGTAAATTGAAAAAATACTCATCTACAATTGGAAAAATTTCACATAAAATAAAGAAGTAGTTGCAATGAGTATCGGCTTTTTTTACAATGTATAAAAAGCAAGATGAATAAGGTTATCCTTGCATCAAAAAAAAGAGAGAGGATTTTTCATATTACATTTGAAATTCATCTAATCAAGCTGAGTCAATCACACCAATTCATCCGTGCAGATTTCAGGCCCGAGTTCTTTCAGTTTTTCCACAGTTGAGTCAATTTCTTGCTGTCGCTTTTGCATCTCTTTCTCTCGCTCTTTCCTATTTGATTTGTTCGCGTTAACAACCCGTAACCCAAAACAAAAAATTTACTTAAACTGTTGTGCATTATTTTGGTTCATTTCATCAAGAAGGTCAATACGGGCAAGATCAAACTTATCAAGTAGCATTGAGCCTTTGCTAACTTTTCCGTTGTTTGGGTTCATTTCTTCAGCGAGAGCGAATGGATCTTCTTTTTCTCTTGAACCAAACTTCTTTGACCCTCTTTCGAGCGCCGCAATGTCTTGTTTATTCTGGACTGTAGGCTTCAAAGGAGCATCCATCTTTCTGATTTTGTTCCAGTCGATGTCTAGAATTTCAATGGCTGCTCAGTACTCTTCTTGCAGAATAGTTATGTTACCTTTGAACCACGAATGGTCTTTAATTTCTTGAACACCGTTCGCTCCAAGTCTCTTTTTCGGGTCCATGGTGAGAAGACGTTCAATTAGGTCCTTCGCCTCAGGAGTCATCATATCTTCACCATAGCCTTGATTTATGTGGGTAAGTAAGATTATGAGGATAAACGGCAGTTACCGATCTCTGGCCAGGTGATTCTTTGATGGAGGATGTTATCGAAGATCCTGTCAACGGAATCGTCATTAAAAGGTGGCACACTCGTTAGAAATTCGTAGAGCATCACACCCAAACTCCACCAATCGACTGTCTTATCATGAGGCTCGCCATTGATTATCTCGGGAGCAATATAATCTGGAGTTCCTATAATACGAGCTTTCTTTTCGTCATTAGATGGCTTTTTGCGAGACCCCGAGTTTCTTTTTTCTGTATCTTCGTCATCTCCTCCTTTGCTCTCTTGCTCCTCGTTTTTAAAAACTGGTGCTCGTTTGCGTTTTCTCGGATCGCTGTTGTTTTGCACCAGTTCAAGCTTACCCGAAGGATCTCCTTCTGTCGTCTCTCCTTCAGCTTTAGGGAGGTTGAGTTTCTGAATCGAATGGATTAACTTGTCTATTTGCTGATTGTCATGGTGTTTCTGCTTCTTGCCTCTTGCTCTGGGACTGTCTCCGCCCCAGTGTTGCTGCTGTTTCATAATATTTAATCCTGTTTCAGAAAGTCCGAAATCAGTGAGCTTGATATGTCCAGCTGAATCAATCAATATGTTATCAGGCTTCAGGTCTCTATGAACTATTCCTTGTGAATGAAGATAATCTAAGGCTAGTATCGTCTCAGCAATGTAAAATTTGGCGGTGTCTTCATCCAAACAGGTGTATTGCTCAAGAATGAATTGGAAATCTCCTCCACGCATGTACTCGGTCACAAAGCAAAGGAAAGTCTTGTGTTTAAATGTCCAGATGGCTTTCACGACGAAGTCGCCCATTAAGACACCAAACACAGTTCTTTCAGCTGTCAATGACTCGATTTGGTTTCTTTCCATCTAGTAATAGCGAGCAAAATTATTAAAGACATTGAGATCATAGTGAAAAGTGAAAATTACTTTGTTCGTCGAATCAACGATCTTCATAGCGTAAAGATCACCTGTAGCTTTGCGTTTTACGAGATAAACTCTTCCGAACGCTCCCTTTCCCAGCGGTTTCAAGAATTCGAAGTCCCAAACACTGATTCCTATCCTATTGATTGAAAGCATCAAATAAGCAAGATTGTTCACTGAAACAGTAAGCTCTTTTACCCTTTATTTGGAAGTGCTCTGAATTTTTTCAATGCGCCTTCGCTATAGGATCGCACCATTATTCCTTCAGTCGGATCTTCTTCAAACCCTTCCCCGTTTTGATTGGTTTTATCCTGAGAGCTTTCTATCTTATTTTCTGCTGGAGTCCCTTTATCTTCGATATTCAAATTCAACTTAGGAGGTTCTTTGCTCTCTTCTTCTACATTTTCTTTTGAGATCGGTTTCTCTTTCTTAATGTTGAAATTCATAGTCTTCTGCTTAGTAAGGAGCTTTTTCTTGGTAGCTTTTCCTTTGGAAGAGTAAATCAATGAAGGATCTGGCAATTTACCTTTTTTCGGAGATTCTTTCTTTGAAGGAGACGCACTGCCGTCATTCACGTTCGAATCGTTCTTTGAAGCCTCTAATGACGTTTGGTTCTCATCCTTGGGCTGATCTTTTGACTCAACGACCGATGATTTAGTAGGTAAGTCATTGATTTTGTCTGCTATCGTGTTAGTGTCAATGCTAGCCGATTGGTGAGAACGCTCTTTGACTTTTTGAGCCACTTCATCGAATTTAGCAAGACTTCTGAGAGTTAAGTTTGGAGTTCGAACTGGCTTTTGAGCCTTTGGACTAGTTTCTTTGGACTCTGCTAGTTTATTGGGATTCGTCGAGGTTGTTGTGGTTCCATCGTTCTGCTTGTTGCTATTCACTGAGGAAGTGTCTATTGCGCTTAGGTCAGCAGATTTGCCTGTTGCTGGACTCACCATTGAGCGAAGATTATCTCTGATCGAATTGAGAGCAGGGCTCGCTCTGACATCTGATCTGCTTGAATTTTCATTACCTGGCTGCTTGGTCTGATTGATTGAACTCTCAAACTTTGACAGAAGTGACCTTGCATCAATTGTTCCTGATTTCTCCGAAGACTCAGGGTGAAGCATTTTGTCTCTTATTAGATCAAAACCATTCATTTTGTTAAGAAAACCTCCTTTTAATGCTTGTTTCGAGGCAATGAGTCCAGTCTCAGAAAGCTCAGCCCGAAGCTGACTTGGCATCAAAAGCGGACTGCTCTTGAGGTCGCTAGCTGCTTTCTGGGCGTAAGGACTCGCTCTAATTGAGTTTAACTCAATCTTTCCTTTCGTGATTTTGGGAGTCATTTCACGTGGGATCGCTTTCATTACAATACCACCAACCTGCACAGGTTCTTCTTTTCGCTGTTCTGGAGTTGCTCTTCCGAACATTTGAGCAAGCTTAGGAGTTCCAGCTATCATCGCTTCTATCCTACTCATTTCGCCTTCGAACTTTGCGCCAAGATCTCGCCTACTCATTCCAAATTTCGCTTGGCTCTCTTCCAATGCTTTCGCAAATCCTGATTTCCGATCACTCAGTTCCTTGATTTTTGGCAAAACCGCTGAAGTAGCTTTCTCTTGAGATTTATTTTCTGGAAGGTGTGTTTTCGTTGGATTTTCTGTTGCCGAGCTGACAGCATCAGGCTTCGGATCGTTTGTTTTAGGTTTGAGTAAAATTTTTTTCTTATTCTGCAACATTTCTTTAATACTCACGTTCATTAATCCTGAGTTCGGTTCCTCAACAGCTTTATTAGATTCAGAATCGCCTTCCTTGCCGTCTATTGGCGACTTTGAAGTGTTTACAGACAATTTAGAGAGGCTCAAGCCAGTCATTCGAGGCGAGCGTTTCGTTAGCATTGGTGATTTTGGAGTAGGATTTGACTTATCAGCAACTTCGCCACCAGGTACCTCTTCCGTTTTGGTAGGTGCATTCGTAACGGTGGTAGAAGTAACATCTTTGCTCGGTGCCGAGTCTTCTAGGTTGCAGCATTCTTCTGCTTGCACTTCCTTAGTCTCGCATACTGGTTCAATGACTTGCTTTTGAACGGCACTCTGCTTTTCGGCAGTCAAGTTTGAATTTTGATAACTCCCGCTCGATTTTCGACCAAATGTGCCAGATTTTCTTTCATGAAAAGAATTAGATGTCATTCTTCCCTTGAACGCGGCTTTTCTCTGCTCAAGATCATTGATAGCTCCAGGCATAGCGATATTTTTCTCCTTAGGGACCTGGTCTTTCTCAATTTTCTGTTCCAGTCTCATGAGCGTACTTTCGAGCTTCTTTCTTATCTAGATGAATTATTATCCATTATCTTACCTCCCTCATTGCAATTATTTTGTTACCTCGATTAGTTTTTTGAACTTCTCAACGATTTCGCTGATTTCAGAATTCTCTTTGAGGTCTTTGCATTTAGCATTAAAATCCCTTTCGGTGGCAATTGTGACTAACCAAAAAAAAAGACATTAGATGTGCTGACAGACTGCTGGGGACTTACCTCCTAGATCTCTAGGTTTGTCAGCAAAAGCAATGATAACGTTGAGTATTTCTATATGCTGGTTACTTGTCTCCAACTCTTCTCGCATTTTTTTCTCATATTCTTCAGATATTTTTTTCGATGCAGTGCTCTCTTTGCCTATTCCCAGCATCACTGTTGAAGCTCTTTGCAGAAATTTTCCTTTTCTGGTATTTCCCAGTTTTAGCTTCACATTCTCAGCTGCAGCTTTATTTTCGGCTTCTGACATCTCAGATTTGTTCATCGAGGTAGCTGTTGAATCTCCTTCTTTAATCTCATTTGTTCTTATTTCAGAATTCGTCGAGTGCTGGCCCACAAGAGGCTCTTTAGACGACTCTATCTCTTGCTGGCTGAATTTGTTTTTAGGACCTTCCATTGATTGCGTCGAATACTGAACATTATCATCCGTGTTTGAATGATTACGATCAACTCTTAACCCTTCTTTGTCGCTCGCGTTCTGAAAAGACAATAGCAGAGCTCTAGTATTGTCTGTAGCAGTCTTCAAGTGCTTTTCTGTTTTCGGTCCCTCACTCTGATCGGTCTGGTCGTCATGGCTACTCGTTTCCACGTAATCATAGGCAGTAGAGGATCGATTGGGAGTCCGGCTGAAGTGCGATCTTCCGATTTCTTTTTGCTTTCCGCCGCTTCCTTTGGGATCTCCTTTTGAATCAGTAGAGACACCACCTGGTGATAAACAGTTTTCAAAGCTGGATTCCAGCAGCGAGTAGCCTGTATACTGCGCAAACAACGACTTGTTGCTGGTCATGGACATCTCTCCTTCTTGGCCTGTGATGGCAATTAGAACTGACTCAAAGAAAATAATGATTTTTACGAATCGAATCAAAGCTGACATCGCTCACGTCTGCTCTGTTTGAGCTCTCCGAAGTTAAATTCGAAAGACGATAGGGGGTTAGATTGAGACTCGAATCTAAATTCAACTCTTCCGATAGATTTTGCTCTTTATTTCTGAGCTTTTCTACGTTAACAGCCGTCAATTGTGGACTCTGACCATCAGGATTCTTGGCCAAACTACCAAGCACTAGGTTCCTTTTAAGGTTTTTTCTATCAGGATAAGAGAATATCTCAGTATTAACGTTTTGAACTCGAATTACCTCTTAATAGAAGCTTTGATAGTAATTTCTTGTTTTAAATCAACGGCACTTTCTGAGAGTTTGATGATGTCCTTTTGATTCTTATTGAAATTTTCGAGCTCTTTGGCGTGGTCGAGACAGTCTTTTGAGTGTGCTGGCAACTTTTCCGCTTTGAACATCTTTTCACATATTTTGCAGATGAGCGTGTCTTGATTGGCGCTGGCAGGTTTTTCTTCATTAAGCTTCCAGCGCTTAGCCTTGAGACTGAGATATTGCTTGAAATATGATTTCCATTTCACGATGAATTCATCCTCGTCTTCGAATAAGTAATCTTTGATTTGGTTCAGCGTCTCTTTCCAAACGATCGGTCGCACGCCAGCAAAATTCTTATTCACGCGCTTGATGATTTTCATATAGCATTCTGCCAATTGCAATTTAGATTTAGTTGCGGGGTCAACGTCCTGCTCAGCTGAGAGCTTTGAATTCAAACTTACGTATTCTTTAAGGCTGTCATATGTCACATTTCTCGTTTTTTCTAGAACACAGGAAAGTGCACAAGACTTTATGTGAGTTTCATTTAGGAAATTTACCGATGAAGCTATTATATTGATAGCAATGTCCAGCCTGGCTCAGAGTGTATCTAAACCAAAGAAAAATTTGCCTGAATTTCCTAAATCGTGTAAGCAATGATTGCGATAGAACTTAATTACTTCAGTAACTGGGAATGTGTTGACCCTATATCTACCTTTTTGAGAGAAATTGTCTGTTGTAAGGCCAAATTTGCTCCTACATCTGCCTCATTCTAAGTAAATAATGAGTCTTTGTAGTCATTTCTCAACGTATTTTACTGTTGTTGTAGTTTGCATCTGAGTATTTGTTGGGATAATCGATTTGATAGCTCTCTCTATCTGTTCGAGATCCTGGACTGCCGATTTACACAGGCCGTACCGAAGCGCATGGCGTTTACTCGTCTGTAGATCAAATATTAGTTCGTGGAACTTTCTCAACTCTCCTTTCTTCATGTGCCATATGTCAGATTTCAAAATCAATGCAGTTATATTTCGTTTACCAAGTTCTCAGGAATCACCTTCCAAGCCTGAATCAGCTCCTTTTCAATCAATTCGAGGTTGGTATTGATCTACAAAAAATTGTTGGAAATAATACTCATTGAATGTGTACTGTTCTCTTCGTGTTTCCAAGTTGAATAAGGTATTTCCTTGAAAAATAATACTCATTGTCATTGTGGATCTCGAGCGAATGCGCTTTGAGCCTTGTCTTTCGTTTAGAAGTTTCTCCACTGCGTTGTTCCAACCTTGTGCTGATAATTTCTGCCCTTATACTGCTCTTCAACTTGACGTAGGTAGTTGCGATCTTTTGGGGATATAATTCAACCAATTTGTCTTCAAAATGCTCGCCTGACTTGGCCTCGAGGGCAAAAATTCGCTTTTGCGAGTAATAATCATCGTTTTTTATAAAAAAATCAGTCAGTGCTATTGGTGCTGGAGGCTCTTCGTCGTCCGAGAAGTGTACATGAGATCCGATGGTGTTTAGCTGCTGCAGAATTGAATTGCACTTAGTTTCCATTAAGATAATTATGTTACTGCAAAAGAATAAATGCACAGAAATTTTAGATTAATCTAGATAGATACAAATTCTTCTAACTATCCACAGATATTCTTCAGATCAATTCTGACATCAAATGGAAAAATTCAAAGCTTTTTAAATTTTTTAAAGTACTTTCAAACAAATTCTTCTACGGAGTTCAAACAGTGATGAAAGACTGCTTTTTGGAGTAGTGGGAATGACCGTTGGGCTCGAAAGTTAAATGTGTGTCTATAGAAGTTAATATGTTTAACAAATTCCACAAACGGCAAAAAATGATTTGAATTTAGAAATTTTGATTTATAAACTTTCAGTCAACGCATTTAATTTAGTATTACAAGCAAATTTGGATTATTAAATTTAGAATCAAGTATCTTGAACTTTGGCGAATTTTTCCAGAAGAAAATCGGTTCGCGTTTTTTTTTCGAAAACAAATTAACACTGAGCAGCCTATAATAGGCACTAATCCCAATAATTAGTGCAAAAGCATGGAAGACTCAATACGAAAATAGAAGTATCTTGCAGCTGTTCGGCGGTCTATCAAGATTTGATGGGATAGTAGGTCTTCTAAGACTATAAATGGCATAGTCGAAAGAGCGAAACAAGACCATTCACTTCAGGCTCGAAAGAAAGCGCCGATAGCAAACAACTGATATCATTATTTTTTTCTCAGACTCCGGTTATTAGGAGATAATTATCAAGCTATTTCTTGAATTTGTCACAACGCAGTGAGAATTAAGATTTCTTTGCAAATCTCCTTTGTGAGAGATGAAGGCTGGACGAACTATTGTAGGAATACATCTTTGTTATGTTTGGTTGGAAGAAGAAATTAATTTTGTTGCAAAAGTCTATTTTCTTATTCTATCTTCAGTAAGAGTCTCTCCTAAGTATAGCTATCGGCAGCAATATTATCATATCAAATTCTCTGTTTGTCTACTGAAAAGGTATAGCTCAGCTTCTGAGTGAATTTTTCATATTTTTTGCAGTAATCAATTAGAAAAATTTAGCATTCAGAAACTTTTTGAATTTTATATATGCGTTATTGCAGTGATTCTATTTCAGTTCTAAAGTCTGGGAATTAATCAATCACTCCGAGTTATGACCGTCGCAAAAACAGCAACACTAAACATTATCAATGTTTGTTTTCTGCGTACAATATTCCAATTCGAGGAGATCGAATTATCAGCCTGATATTATAATGCATCTATCCTCCCGTAGGTCATTCACATAACAACGACAACAATTCACAGAGTCAACTGCATTAAAATGAAAGAAACACAAAAAAATGCTTATTGATTCTCATTACTCTCAATCCCTGTATAAATGTGAGCTTTGAATTTATTTTTTCTGAAAAGAACAGTGAACTTTATTTTAGCATGTGTTTTATTATCATAGCTCACTACAATGGCTGCCTACTGAACTCCTTTGAAAGGAATTGGTTATAATCGATAGTTCCTTGAACACGAAATGAGAGCAGCACAACCCTCCCTGCTTGTATTAGCCCAACACATGGCTTCATTTCTCAAATGTTATATCCGGGAAGAGATTAAGGCTGAGGAGAATATTTCCCTGATAGCCTCTTTCAAAACCGTGTAGAAATTACAAACTATTAATGAATGCATGAATTTTCCCTTTCGTTTTTTAAAGCATGAACGAAATCCAGAGTATGAACTCGCCCAGAAAGTTTTATTATTTTTTTTAGTAATTACAACCCATTTAACGCGACTCAACTTTCAAATAAAATGAGAAAGAGTGCCAGTATGTCTTCTATAATGGACGGACAGGCCATCTACAACAACTATAGAGAATTATCCAATCTACGACAAAACCACCCCTTGGATCGCGGTTTACACCTGCCTATCATCAAACATAGAGACCCCAGAGCTCTTCTACACAAGAATTCTCTGAAAGCTCATTTATCCACGCATGCCCTATCTCACCGTGACTCTCTTCAAAGCATTACTCCCAGAAGAGATCGATCGTAAGCACCCACTCCCAAACAGCCGAGCCAAAACTTCTCTTATCTTCTGCATAATCCAATAGGAAAGACGCGCAGATGACCTCGCCGGATACATCGAGAGTAGATCATTACAACGCTGGAAGTCCCTTGACTGTGAGGGGAAACATGCAGGAACACGATGGCCGTATGGATGACAGAGAACAAAATATTCCAGGAAAATGTATGTATTATAATGCAAAAAGGATTGAAGAATTGACTTTTTTTAGTGATACTCCATGAAGAGGATAGAGACCGTGGTGCCGAGAGTCCAGTGACGAAAAGTTACCTCGCTTTAAAAAATAGAATTCGAAAAAACCAGCAAAACTACCAAATGAGGATGCCAGATGCCAGTAGTGAAACCAGCGAAGAAAGAAAGCATTTCTCGTTTCAGCAGTTGTACAAGGAGCTTGAAGAGCTGAAATTAAAAGTCCGAGAGCTGAAAGATATGAATAAGAAGCTGCTCGAGAGCAAAGAGTCAGGAGAGACGCCCAGAAGAGAAGACCTGCATTCGATGTATCAGTTGCTTTTCATTGACGATTTCAAATCAGAGGTTGAAAAGTGGACTTGGCAGTCTGATTCTAATGAATTTTTTAGATCAAGGACCTGCAGCAAAAAGTAGTAGATCTCCGCATGACGATCAGCAATAAAAACAGAAAAATCGAAACACTTGAAAGAGGTAGAGAAGCAAATTTCGTAATATACGAAGGCTAATATTCGTTCTCGCAAACAGAAAATGCTGAATTAGTGAACTCGATCGAACTCTATCGGACCTTAGCTGTGGATTCTAATTCTCCGTAAGGACTTTCCTATCGATAAGTTATTTAAGCTTTTCATGAACTTAGAAGTAAGACAGCGCGGGAAGAGCAGCCGAAAGAGGTAAAAAAAGGAAAATTAATCAATATCATAATTATCTATTGGATAGGTTGACACGAGGTCAGATGATGGAGTTTTCGAGAGATTAGCTGCGATAATGCGCTCGTTGCAAACGACAAAAAGCGTTCCGGCTTTCTTAAGCCGGGTTATCCAGGAATCGACGCAGTTATTTGAATGCGGATATGCACGTATCATTGCATTTGACCGTCGAATGAATGAACTATTGAAAGAGTATTTTTCTTCTTGACCTTAAAACAACTTATTGGTAATACAATTAGCGTTTTTACAGACAAACTCGTGCTAGGAATCCACGAGTACAATATACTCAAAAAACAGGATCTGAAAGTTGTCGATGAACGGCTGCTGCATAACCTGGAATCTCCTGATCAGCTGAGGAAATTCTACACAGCCGAGAATAAATTTATTTCAGGCCCTATCCATTCGGTTAAAGGCAAGAAAGAGGAAGTATACTGTATACTGCAAATCACGGAACCACTACAGAGAGCCCCAGAAATCGGACAAAATAAGCAAACCAAAATCAAAAAGAAAAGATTATTCACATCCCGAGATGAGCGATTAGTCGAGTTTTTCTGTAAAATCGTTGGGCTTGCAATAGACCTGCACTTCCAGATCGAAAAAACAAAAGAACAGAAAAAAAGATACAGCGATTTTGTGGTTGCAAGTAATTAATAACTGCTTATTACTGAAAAATATCCTCTTTTGTTTTAGTGACCCAGATGAGTTCTGATAAGAATTTGCAAGAGCTCCTCCATACTGTAAAAACCACAATGCCGAGAATGTTAGGATACGACAACGTCGGCATGCTTTTTGGCAAGCCTTCAGGTAAACCTAGCGCAGAATTTCGCAGGTATCAATATTAATCCAACAGAAAAGGTTTTCGAGACGTTTGATGTACAGAAGGGATCAGATGGGAAATTTTATTCGCATTATCCGATAAAATATCCATTGAAGATCGGAATTTGTGGCTATATGTACCAGGCTGAGATTGAATCGATGTTTACAAACGACCCTCGCCAAGAAAAGTTTTACCAACCTGAGGTCGATAATGTTACGGGTGCCCAAGCGGTTCGAAATATGATTTTAGGTTTCTTTCAATTGTAACGAGACTTTGAATTTCTTAATTATGTTTTAGTTCTCTTGAGAGATCAGGACGGACAAAAGGTAGGGATACTGCAGCTTATTAACAAATCTGATGGGAAATACTTACGTAGCACAGACGAGGTAATTAGATTCTTTATCTCGCTCACTGATTGCGAAAAAAATTAGGAATTAGCAAAATCGTATTCAAAGCTCTTCGGGTCTCTAATATCTCATTCTGCGAAAGTTCATGAGACTATTAACTTAACATATGCGCTTAGACTCTCTATGAAAAACATTGAAAATGCCCTGGAGGCCCCTTAATATATCTTAGTAAGTGTCTCAATTTAATTCGTATTCGAATTATCGGTTTTCCTGGAACTTTTTTATAAAATTATTCCTCAATCTTTCTCAAATCTAAAGCCTTCTGGCAATTTATTCTGTCTGGTATTCTAATTCAATTTAAAAAAATGAATCAAAAGGAATTATTTCAATACCAATAATTCAAATCACTGGCCCTTGTAAGATTGGTTCATCCAATAAAATAGTCAAACTGAAAACTTTGCCTCTACACAGGTTCCTCCACGTCTGTGGTCAGACTCTAATGGTAGTATGGCAAAAGCTATGAGGAAATAAAAAACCCACTTCGGGTATCTTTAACAAGAGCTTATGAATAAAATCTCAGTAATTAATTTAATTAGCTAGCTGCACTGCAGTATTTGATAAAAACTTCCAGTTCTATAAAATACTGTATTTTTATTTACGGACAAACCCCCACAAAGCAGGACTGTCTGTGCAAGCAAAACTTTTGCCGTCAACCATGGCCAGCAAGGGGAAAATCAACTCCGAGAAGAACTTACAGGGGGGCAAACCACACCCATCGCCCAGAAATGAAATGAAAACAATCATTATCGAGTACAATGACACTCTAAAAACCGAGATCAGTTTTCTTCGCACACTACAAAACCAGCTCGATTGCGGCTGGCTGTTTCGCCAGGCCGTGAAGCAGCTCTCCGAAGAAGCTGTCGTTAAGAACGTGAGCATTGATCTGGAAAATATCATCGCATTAAGAACAAAATCAAATAATTATACATTAGACCACTGGCTGACCTTCCCAGAGAGGTCAGTGGCTCCGATAAACGATGGAAGCATTTTGGTTGCGTACATAAAGGATACAACTGTTAGCACCGAGAGGAGAAGTTTTAATGAAGGAGATGCTTCGTCGGTATCATTCAAAGACTTTGATCTTCTCGCGAAGATAGGTAAAGGTGGCTACTCCAGAGTCTATTTAGGTATGAATTATTGTTGTTGACTGAGTGGCTGACTTATGGAAATAGCAAGGAAAAAGCAATCTGGTAGGCTCTATGCAATAAAAGTGATCTCGAAGAAGATTGGCGACTCTGAAGATCGTGTGAAAAAGGCTGTGCTGAGAGAAAGAAAGAACTTCTTGAACCTGGAATCTGAGCCATATATGCTACATCTGAGATTTTGCTTCCAAACGGTAGGATAATTATACATTTTGGCAAAAGGATTAAATCCCTGTATAGGAGAAGAGCTATTGCTTCGTCATGGATTTTATGCCTGGCAGCGATCTGTACCATCACATCTGCAGACGCAAATTCACCGAAGAAGATACAAAGTTCTACGCAATGGAGATATTACTGCGTCTCGAGAGCCTACACGCCTTGAATTATATCTTCCGTGATCTAAAAGTAAGCAGCACCATTTTAAATCCAAATAACCTTATATTATCCCTCTAGCCTGAGAATTTGCTCCTAGATATAGATGGACATATAAACTTTGCCGATTTCGGTTTCCTTAAGCGCGTTTCAAGACGCACGAGCATGAATTACTCATACAGGGGCACTCCAGTCTACATGGCTCCAGAAGTCATCAATAAAACGGGTTACAATTTCCTCGCTGACTATTATAGCTTCGGCTGCGTGATTTACGAAATGATGTGCGGAAAACCTCCCTTCGTCGCCACTTCCAAACACGAGCTGTTTGATAAGGTGCTCCACCAGGATCCAGTCATCCCTCACACTTGGTCCGTGGAGCTTCAGGATTTCGTAAGTGGACTTCTCGAAAAGTGCCCAGAAGACCGACTCGGTTCGAAAAACGGATTTTCAGACCTGATAAAGCATCCTTGGTTCCGCTCACTCAACGTAACTCAAATCAGGAACGGCTCACTTAAACCACCAATTACCATCGATCCAAACGGACTTTATTTCACTCCTAGACGCGTTGATAATGACGTGTTTCAGGATCAAGGAACGAGCAAACTAATTGCGTTGAGCGACCTCGAGTTGCTTAAAAAGCGGAAAGAGTCTCATAAAATCAAGATGATCGACATGCTTCCAAAACCCAGAGACCCTTCTCTCATGAAAACAGAGACCCTCGAAAAGCTTATTCACCATAACTCCGAGGAGAAGCAAATCCAGAGTCAGCAATCCGCCAGTCAATTCGACAGGAAGACACGGACTACATTCCTACAGGTACCATCACAAGCAGATTCGAACGGACTTGGCTCAAAAGCGCGTCTGACGTTGAGCAGCAAAAGCCGTACTTCCTCTCCTTCAGAGTCGATCATGTCGGCCTCAGTGGAGAGGAGCTCGAGATATACTGCGGAATCCCCTCTATCACGAGGTTCTAACAACTCTGAACAGGATTTTGAGTATGATACAGGGATTAATGAGATTAGAGGCTTCGACAAAGCCGTATCTGCGAAAATTGGCAGCTATCAGCTGAACTGGAGCGTCAGACTATCAAAGATAAATGTACGATCTCCGTACTTTAATATACAGTCAAAGAAGCTTTTTTCATCTCAAAAATCAAGCAATTTTGCTTAGTGTCTCTTAAAAAAAAATATTCAATGATCATGCTAATAAACAAAATATTTAGTTGGAGGTTGTTATGTTTGAAATGTTAGTTTGTTTGTTATTTTTCCTTATGATTCACAGTGGGATGTGTTTTTTTATCCAAGATTTTAGTAGTAAAATTTATTTTGGAAGTTGTTAACTATATAGTTTGGATGTTGTTGACATTTATTCATAATTTTTATTTTTGAAGAATTTCCATGAATGAAATCTACTAAAAGTTTCCATTTCTTAGTTGTTATTTAAGAGTAACATTTGAACTATTTTAAAGAGATGAGATTTGTGGTTTGTTAGTTAGTTACAGTCAACTGTTTGAAATTTTCTATATATCAAATATTTTGAGAAGAAGAAACTAATGTCTTTGGTGGATTTCTCATCCAAAGCCTCAAAATATATATCAATAGTTTCTAATGCAAGACAACACAAACTCTGAAGGCATCAGTGATGAAACTAGCCATGTAAACTTTTCGCATATAGCTGTAATGCTATCCCACAAATTCACACATTTACATAAAATGCTCAACTTGGCCTAATTAATTTGCTTCCGCCTGGCCTCCATAGAAAGAACAAATTTTCCAGAGGATCATCTAGGCAATGTATGCACCAAAGAATCAATATTTCTCACTAAAAAAATTATTGTATTTACGACGAAATAAAAAGTACACAACAAATTTCTTTGTCGAGCTAAAAGCAGCTATTCTCATAGCGCTTTCAGGAATTATTAACTATAACTCAGGTAAATCCACTAAATTACTGACCAAAATAAATACAATCACGATCGTTGATTTTTTTTTTTTCGGGTTCAACACTTCTCTGCTGTACTCCCATTAAAAAACAAAGCCATTGACTCATGTTTTAGATGTATGTAGCAGTGAGATTAAAAAAATTAAAGATGGTATCATCTGAAACGTTGGTTAAATCCGTGATTGAGATCGAGATAAACGTTTTCATAAGATCGCTCTTTGTGCGTCCTCTTTCCAATTGTAGTTGGAAGCTTGGCGAGATATTTTTTGACCGACACACTTTGCATTTGCCACAGCATTCAATCGCGAATTTTCCGCTTCTGTGATTATAGTTCTTGTAGAGGTCAGCGCTTAGCATCATCACAAGGAAATTTTCGATTGTCTTGAGCTCGCGTAAATATTTGCCTTTATCAGATTGGTCCTTCTGAATCATCATGAAGGAAAAAATGAGGTTCACGTAGTACAAAGTGCTTGAAAAAAACTCAAAGATGTTTTCGATTTGACACATCAATGATAAATCCAAGCTAGAAAATTTAGTTTTTGTATTCACCACTAGCTCTTTAACCGCCGTTCTGAAATCAGACTTGCTATAGAGTCTGGACCAATCTTCCGATTTTACAATACATATTTTCTTATTTTTGCTGTATGATATCATCTCTTTATAACTCCCCCAGAGTTTCTCAAGACATTCAATTTGAATAGTCACAAGTTCAGATAAATTCGGGGCCGTTAGCCCTGAAATGCCATATATCACGCTGATTACACTCCCTGAGTAAGAGATAAATTTCATCAACACATCAGTCTTCTGTTGGAGATGCTGCGTCATGAGATTCGCGAGCTTTCTCGAAAATTTTAGAAATTCCTTGCTGCAATTGTTTTTATCGGCTTTTTCGTCCTCTTCCTCGGTTTTAAGCTTTATGTCGTTATCAGGTTCCTGGACTCTTAGCACCTCATCCTTTTGTCGAGGCCTCGAATCCGTTAATAACAACATGGGACTCGGCTTCTGTGGGAGAGTTTGAGTTGATTGGCCTTCGTCAAACTTGAATGAGTTGAGTCTTTCCATGGGACTATGATCCAATTTTTTTTTTTAATTTGTTATTATGGGTTTTTTCAAATGATTAAAAGGGTTTTCGCGCACATCTTCGTTCGATAATTTACAAGCTAAGATTTAGATGGAGAAAATGGAATTGGCAAGTAAAACAAAGGGAAATGAAGTAAGGTGGCATGGTTTGGACCCGGTTTTGATGATTTTTGTGGTTTGCTGGCTGTGGAATATTAGCAATAGGGTTTTTGGGTTTATATATAAAAAAATTTAAGAAGTTAGCAACAAAGCTAAATTATTGAGAATAAAAGCAAATGCCTGCGAAATATTAATCCACATCATAATGTTTTCGTTGGAAATAGAGAAATCAAGCTAAAAATATGTTTCTAAACCTGTCCTCAAGTAGATCTGTAGGGGTTATAAGATGGTATCAATGATAAAAAATCGGTTTTTTTCATTTGTGGCTTCAGAAAGTGATCTATAATCTTTGTGATTGAGCAATTTGGTGGATGTGTAGAATTGATGGATCTAGAGTAAAAGAAACAACGTAATATTCATGGGAAAAGTCAGAGAGGAAATCTCATAAGAGTTTCTTGTTGTTTTCAAATTTCTTATTGAGGATCAAGTGGCCGGTAATTGCAAAAAAGAAGCCATTTAAGGTCTGAATAGAACTCGTAGAGACTTTTGAGAATTTCAGGGTAAGATAGGATATTTTTATTCAGACCAAATTAGCAATTTAAAACCTGATATTTCACTTAGTTTAATTTCCATAACTTTTTGAGACATTGAATTCAAATGCCAATTTTCTAAAGGGCTTCTATTATTAGATCTTAATTTCTTTACCTTCAAATCGGATCGTAGACAATGGGTGACTATATATGTGTTTAATACGCTCGTAATGAAGAACTTAATTCATCATCGGTGATACATGACCCAATAGCAAGCTACAAAATTTTTATATAGATAGATGTATTAGGTGGGAGTTATGGGAAAATGTAGCTGCCATGGCATGTTTGATTCAGTCAAGACTTTTTTTCAAGGAACCCAATTTGTAGTTATGAACAAAATTTAATAACCAACTTTTTCTGTGAAGAGCATCCAAGCCGCGGAGACTTTTTGCCCAAAAGAGAACTTGCTCTGATAATTTGAAAGCTCACCTTCGAAATTGCGATTTCAAATCGATGCAGCCGCTCTGTGAATGAAAAGTTTTTACTATTGTTTAATTTCTAGATCTGAAACAATTTCAAGGGTACTTTTCTTGCAAAGTACACTAAATATGGAAGGAATGTTTAAAGTTTGCTTTGCCGAATAGCAAGTAAAATTGTCAACTCACTTGCCTCATATCAAGATTAAAATTGCTCTTTATAATTGGAAAAATGCTTCGATATGAATGAGACAATTGAAATATATAATAACTACAAGCCAACTGAGTGTTTGAAACTGTTCAGTCAAATGATTCTCTACCAACTCGTTTGCTACTCACAAAATACAATATGAGAAGAGTGATAGGCTGTGCGATTGGGCATTCTATGTAATCAATTCTTAGAACGAGAATCGTAGAAAATTTTCTGGCTATTTTAACTCTCCGAAACTTAGGAAAGCCTTCGCTGAAAAAGACCTCGAAGATTTTTTTTTCCATTTCTTGCTTGAACCTCAGACTTAGCACCTTTTAGATTTCTTAAAATCGCGCTTCGTAGTTACATCCATTTATTGACTCAAGATTGTATATTAAGCCGTCACATCTCTATAAGAATTTGACTAGAGATATCTTATTTTTCCATGAAAAGAAGGAAAGATTAGAAACTGACCCTATTTGTGACACACTTATATTACTGAATTTACCTTATACTCTACTTTCTTCAATAAGAAACACCTTCACTTCTTAACCAATCTCTCAATAAATACTCTCTCTCACGTGCCCAGCATAAAACCTACCTTGTTTCCTTCACAATTAAAATTACTTGCACCGAAAAGAAACTATGAAACCTTTCTTTGCTGGCTGACTACTTGATGAACACGGGATTCACTCCGGTTCAGATACTGAAGACTGAAGCAATTGATCTAATAATCATAATTTTTGTTCTTATAGACAGTAAATACAGTAGTCTATTGATTAAATAATATTTTGATCAGTACGCGACACAGTATGCGTTCTAAGTTCTCGATAAATGACTCCTTGCAAAAAAATCAATAAACAATTATTTAAAATGATGAAAATCTGTTCTAAAATCTTGAAAAACAGCTCACCTAGGGGATTCGCTTCCCTAACCCAAATAAGCAAACATAATTTCGGCACATCAACCACAGCTTCAGGCGAAAATCCCGTGCTTCGTGGGATTAAACTACAACATGAGGCAGCTCAGCTTGCCGAAAAGCTGGAATATCAAGAAGCTCTTGCCAAGGCGGAAAAGGCAAGAGAAATTGCAGAACAAGGGTTTGGATCAAACCACACTTACACAGCAGAGGCTTTAATAAAAACCGCAGAATATAATGACATCTTAGGATATTTTGAGAAAGCGATGTCCGACTCCAAAAAGGCTGTCGAGATCTTGAAAGGACACGCTACCAGCCATAAACCAACGCTTTCAGCAGCATTGAGAGTGGCGAGCAAAGCTCATGCGAGTGGAGGTTCATACATCGAAGCCTTGAATCTAGAAGAGGACGCTTATGAGATGCATAGAGATTTGTTTGGTGAAAACAACATCCAGACGCTCCGTTCGCTGGTCGGGCTTGGAGACAGATACCGTCTTGTCGGAAATCTCGGCAAAGCTTCTGAGATCTTGAACACTTGTCTCGAGGAGGCCGAAAGATTATATGACAAAGATAGCTATGAGAAGTTGATTTTGCATATGTCATTAGCTGAACTTGGCATCGATAAGAAAGACTTTGACCAAGCGAATTTCCATGCTGATAAGCTGCTCACAGCAACGAGAGAGATGAAAACTTATAAACACCCTCTCTACGGAAAGATGAACAATTTGTTTGGAGAGCTCGAAATGAAAGAGAAGGACTACGAGGACGCATTGGAATACCTTGAAAATTCAAAGGAGTTTTATGAGAAAATTTTCGAAGGCTCGCATCCGGATATGGCTATGACTCTTACTCTTATTGCAATGTGCTACTTGGCCCAAGGTTACCCTGAAAGAGCGAAAATCACGCAGGAGAGCGCGATTAAGATGTTCAATAACTTTACGGCTGATGTGACTCACCCGCAGTATTCAATAATGAACTTGTGCCTTGCGGATATAATGAGACAAAGCTCTGAAAAGCAAGGCGCGTCGAAATTAGCTGAGGAGTCTTTTAGTAATTTGTCGGCTAAGTTGGGAGAGAACCACCCCAAGACGGTCTTCTACAAACATATCCTTGCAAACTATGGTGCTGATTCAACTTCGGTCGTTTAAAACACTAATCAATAATTACTTATTAATTATAATCCGTACTTCATTTCATAGTTACTTATGCCGCTTATAATTAAGTAGCAATAAATCTAAAGACTAGTGGTTATTTTTGAAAACGTGATTTACTCAATTAAATAACTTTATACTTGAGATTAATATAGGGCGGATCATCTTATTGCATAACTTTGTTACAGAGTTAAGCTAATATTTTATAAAGTATTGCATGAATTAAGGGAATTAAACGAATGTGTTCTGCTCTCAAAAAAAAAAATTGGTTTCCGTCTTTGGGACTCGAATAGTTGGCACGAGATCATATGTATCATTCAGAGATAATTACCCTCGACTGAGCACACACTGTGTTTGACAAATGAGCACAGATACTTATGAGTAAATCAACAATAAAGGGAGGGAAAAGTGTGAGTTCGATGGATATAAAAATTGTTAGAATTCTCTGACTATAATTTAACCCTCCTTCTTTGCTAATACTTGCGTTCAGAGCTATGGCTAACGTGGACAAATATATTCGGCGGATGAGAGACTCAGTCTAGGCATATTTCCTCCTAAAGGAGATAATTCAATGAAAAACCCAGCCTGGGTCTGAGCAATCAGTAAAACTACGATCAGAGCTATTATTGATTAACATGATTTTGACCCCCAAAAAAAAAAATAAAAAATGATAAATAACTCAGGCCTAGCAAGAGTCTCTCAGCGATACTGACTCTATAATCTACCGAAACCTAAAGTCTCTGTACAAAAATTTCAAAATCGAAATCTTCACTCATTCTGCTTAATTTCTCTTACAGAAATAGAAAGAAGTATGATTTTTTGTTTTTGATGCTATTCGCAGGTATTAATTCGTTAGAACGAAAGATATCTCGAAATAAAATTCTCAAGAGAAAAAATCAAAGAAATGTCAAGAAAATAAGAAGTTTTTACATTAGACATGAAGAAGAAGAACGAGAATTGGGATCATACTTTATTAGATATCCCAAAAGCAGAAGCAGAGTTGAGAGAAGGCCATCGAAATCGACTTATAAGCGCACCATCAAAGAAAGAATATAGAACAGCTGTTGCTCGTCAACGATTTCAAGGTCTTTTGGACAGATACTTGGAATGACATCAACCAACGTGCTAATTTTGGTCCTTGCTTCGAGCAAAACGCTGGTAAACTCAGCAGGAATGCTTCTAGAACGGCAAACCTTGCATCTTCCACAGCATTCCTTGGCGAATTTCCCACTTCGATGATTGTAGAACTCAAACAGATCCGAATTAGTGATCAAAACAAGAAGGTTATCCAGCGTTTCAATCTTCCTCATAAATTGACCTCCCTTCTCAGAGCTATCCTTCAAGATCAGCGTCAGAGTCATCAATTGATTAACAGAAAAAAGAATTTCACTGAAACAATTCAAAATTGCCTCATTCTCCACTAGAAGCTTTCGAATCTGAGTATCGTGAAGATTTGTGATCATTTGTTTCGCCAAGCCAGCAAAAGTCTTCTTACAGAAAACTTTGTTCCAATACTCGGCCTTGACGATACAAATCTTTTTATTCTTGTGGTAGGACAAGCAACTCTTGAACTCCTCCCAAATTTGAGAAAGAACAGCAACTTGACTCTTGATCAAGGCAGCAGTTGGAACTTCCTTCAAGGCGAATGCAGTGAGGATCACGTTGAAGATTTTCGCGGAGGCTCCCATGAAAGATGTAACAAAAGAGCTTTGTGCGGTGAGGTGCTTGTTCATTATCTTCACGACCCTTCTGCTGAACTTCAAGCAGTCTTTGCTGTGAAGTTTCCCAGAGCTCTCTTCAGCGAGCTTGAGAGAGTTTTCGGCAGCGCTCTTCGACTCTTCCCATTCAATAAACTCGATATCTTCAGCTGGAAGCTGATCAGCGGTTTTCTGGCTCTGCTGGACTTCTAACGCCTGGCCGAAGTAATCCCATTTGGAGTTATTGAACTCCCGGTCAAAGCTTTGATAATCAATGAATTCTTGTTGGAATTCGTATTCAATGTCCATTTGAAACATACGAGAGGGCTTGTGAGTAGTTTGTTTTGCTTTTTTACAGAGAATAGTTTATAATTTATCTATTTGGCCCGCGGTAAATAAATCAAGCGTTCAAGCTGGACTCTCAAATTTCGTACTGATTTAAGCTGCAAAATTATTAAAATAAATTGTTAGATGGTTTACATTGAAAGTTGAAGATTTACGGATTTGCAATAAATTTTTATCTAGTCAGATGCAAGAAACTTTCAGTTCTGAATTTGTTCTCTCGATCAAATTAGAAGAGTTTAGATTCCTACAAAAATTTGGAAATCGTGGCTTGAGATTTTTGTGAGTCTTATTTCAAATTCTACGAATCCCAACTGCGTTTAAATTGCAAAATAAGAATCAGAAATTCCGGTACCGGTTTCGCATAATGACAAAATCTGTTTCTGACTGGGATAGATAACTTCTTTCTGGAAAGGAAGGCGCTTGTGAATCAGGTTTTAAGTTTGTATCAGAGATTAAGTGGGTTAATATATGATGTGAGAATGAAGAAATGAAGGAGCTTTTCTTATAAAAGGATGCTTTAGGTCTATAAAGACGCTCCGAGATGAATCCTAATTATACAGAGCTATAAACTGTTCAGAGTGGATTTTCCTATTGAGACTTGTAGTCAAGCGACGACGTTTTAGCAGCCCAATTAAGACTGACGAGTTTTTAAATTAAAATTTCTCTGATCGGGAGTTATCGTTGCATTTTTCCTGGAACTAAGAACTTTTAGTAGCTAATTTATTGTTGATTAGAACAGATTATATTGCTTGAGAAAAGCTGTCACAAGTTAAAACATGTAGACTTTGCACTCGTCGAAAAGAGCTCGAATCCCTTACTAACTGAACCTCATAGCTTAGAGAAAGTACGCACAGTTAACTTATAACATGACTCTTCTTTTTAGCATCTACAATTGTTAGTAGTTTATATATTAGCTCAGATAGCTGCGAAGGTTCTTAACTTCGAGCAAATGTCGTTGTTATTGCTGACGGCTACGAGTGCAACCCACGGGCTCACAATTTAGGGAAAAGTTTGAATATTCCAGAGAACCTAGCTTGTTGAACTTAGAAAAGGCGATAATACCAGAAAACTAAAACAAGTATTGGGAAGTTATAGGTCAACGAGCTCATTTCAGTCAATTGATGAAGGTACTCGTATAATGACAGAAACTTGCTCAGTGATAGAAGCCATTTCTTCGAGGATAACCGCTTCTATTTCATCTGACTCTAATTTTTCTTCCTTACTAACAAACCACAAAGATCAAACCTATAACCTTACTGTAATCCTTATTTCTATTGTGATTTTGCGTGATTCCAACACCATAGCCTTCTCTCAGAGACCAGTAATCAACACAAACAAATTATCAATTTCATATATTCATGCTAATGACATAAATTATCTAAAACAGAAAAATAATTAATGTTAAGCTTTCTCAGTTTTATGAGCTTTTATTAGATTTGTCAATTTTATCAGCTGTATCAGTTTTATCGGCAGATATTCCTTCGACTTTTTCCTTTTCCTTTTCTTCCTGCAATCTCTTTCGCCGCTCCCTTACAGCTGTGAAGTTCAGCATTTCGCCGTCTGTTCGAGGCCTGGTTCTCAAAAAATAGATTTCATACTTCAACTCTTTCTCATGCACCAACCTATCAATACAGCCAGAGCATATTGAGAACTCTGATACCAGAAAACAACAAGCCTTACTTTTCAAATTCTATCATGTCAATACTCACAGCCTTATGATCCAAGTTCTCCAGATAGTTCACAACGCCTCTCACGTTCTCGGTATAATACCCGCCGATTTCTTTTGAAACTCTTTCGAAGTCATAGCGGAATTTACTCATGAAACTTTTCAAATTCAAATGATCAAGTATGCCGTCAAAGGAAGTTTTGTACTTTAAATTTGAGTAAATTCTCTTTGGACACCAACGCAGCATAGTATAAATTAATACAGGCGTTAGGTCGTCTGCTCCGAAATCATTTTTCATGGTTGCCAAATGAATCACGTAAGATATGATATTGAAACCTTCCAGAATTGCGTTGGTTTTGCTGATAGGTGTCAATTTATAATCTATCTCAGCGAACTCTGGATATCATGTGATTAAACTCAGCGAATTTTCAAAGAGTTTTACTTGAAGCCGCATAATTCCAGATTTCTGGACACCTTGTTGCCTCGGGCACTTCTAAATGATTGAAATCAAGCCACTCAAGTGTCTTGCATCTTATCCAGAACGATTCGTCACTTCGTTCCGCCAAGGGGAAGATTCTAATTGAACTGTTAATTCATTCTGAAATTATTGCCTCTGTTTACTTAAAATTCAATCGTTTTCCTACGTAATTTTCGATTTCTTCTTGCACTATCTTCCTGTCTTCATCTTTAAATCTTGTTATTTGCTGACTCACAATATCGAAAAGTATTTGTAAAAATTTGCTGTAGGCTTCGCTCACCCGCCGACTAATTCAATTAATTGCAATTATGAATAACAGGCATTAAGAGGGAATTTATCATACGATTCCTTATCGGTATTATCGGCTCGTGGCAAAATCGCTTCTCTAACAACCGGAAGGCTGGCAAAAGCGTCGATAAACCTAAAAGTTTAAGTATTACTCGTGTTAAAATCGGTTCAATTTACATATTCACGCTGTGGCAATGGAAATGTTGGTGTTCGGCTGATGCTTCCCGCACCGATTGATTCAAATTGGTTTGCTGTTGTTTCATAAATTTTAGTAGAGAAGAGAGGTTGACTTACTGTTGTGGGCGCTGGGGTTTTCTTTTTAGGGTCCTTCAAATTGGTAAGGTTCACCACGGTGGAGCCTATTCAATGATCAAATCAACTATCGCATCACAAAACTTACTTGTCAATTCATTTATGAAAGCTAATTTCCCAACGATGCATTCCCTTTGATTTTGTATCGCCAATTTGTCCTCCGGCAAAGGGTTTGTCGGGAACCGCAAACAAAGAGATAACTTCGCGGTGTTTAAGAAATCTCGGATTAAAAGACGATGTAAAGCCTTGCATTTTTTATGATTCACGTCTCTCATTTGCTCATTCTTCCGCCTCAGAGAGTCAATGCCTCTCAACAGTTGGATTTTATTATTGTGCATTTTTTCAAAGAGCCGGCTAAATATATCGTTTAATTCGTGCACCATATCGCTAAATAGCCTCTGGAAATTGTTGACACGATAAATCGGATCCAGTTTCTTGATATATGTCAACAGGAACCGAGACGACAAGTACACGCTGGTTTGTCGTTTCTTTTTGACTAATCTTGTCTCATTCGTGTTTATTTTCTATCAAGCAATTCACCTGTAAGCAAACAATCAAAACAGCAAAATATATCAAACCTCTTGAGCAAACTGAAGGATTTCTTCTATTGTCATTTCATCGTTGTAAGCAACGACGCTCAGATCTTTGATATCTTCCATCGTTAGCAGAATCTGCTTTAAAATATGTTTGCATTTTGCCACCAACTATAAATTTCAATATTAAGCCTTAGTTTAAGCCGATATGATATCTTACTTTCTGGCTTTCAGGTAGGTCCTTGCTGTAATTTTGAATGCGCAGAAATTCTTCCACGTAAGGCGTATTTACGTTCTTAGGGAATTTGAGCTCAAAATAATTCACGTAAGTGTGCTCTGGCTTGAGCTTCTGGGTGTAAATTGGCAAGTCTTTCTCACGATCTATCAAACTGTATTGAAAAAGTTAACTAATCTGTTCATCTCATTCCTCCATTACTTTTTAGCGAGCCTACCAACGGTCTGATCGATTTCCTTGATCTTCGATTCATTCAGCGCAATGTTTCTTGCAAGCACAAGAATCTCGTCCACTGATAGACAATGACAGCGTATATTTAGTAATTTTATATTTTCTTTGGCTATGTTGTCGCCATAAGACAGCTCCTGAAGCACCTTCGAATTGATCTCAAGCAATTCATCCAAATATTCTTCCATTGAAGATCTAAGACAGTATTAATTCAACACTCGGTTGTAAGACATACTTGAAGCTAGTTATATAAGTATTTAGAACTGATAGAGGATCTGACGTCGGATAAAGTTCTTGTGTGATTATTTTCTGGAACAACTTTGCTACTTCATTCGCAGTTTGTCTGTTTTTAGAGAAATCATCAACTATATCTTGAGAATCAGGGTTAAGCCAAGCAGGAATGATCCAATTTGTGAAAAGCAAACTCGAAAGGAGCTGATAATGGTCTTTTTTCGTCATGTTGGGGAACTATCTCACATAAGCAAATAAAGCCTATTTCTAGGTTTGACTACCTTTTCAGAGGCGAGCAGGGTCGTTAGTCTGCAGATGATACGAATGCCTACAGGCATCGAATAACAATTGTCAAATAACGACTTTAGCAGCGTATTTGTATATGATGTCAGCTTGATCAGGTTCTTTCCTAGAATTTTCTCGCAGTCTCCAGCCGCACCCATCTCTTCGAAGAGATTCAAAATGCTAACAAAACAAATAAGAGAAAAGTTCAACCGATTTCATTGTTAAAAAAGGCTACTGAGAATATTTCTTCTCGGGTTCTTTTTTCAGATCTTTCGTTTGTCTGCTTACTGTCGCTCTGTTCATCATTGTCATCCTTCCTTTTTTCCTTGAGCGATCTATCTTCACAAATTGTGGCAATTCTACGATGAAAAGGGAAGTTAGCACTGGAATCTCACTGAGACTAGCAGTACCTCTTTGGCTGTCAACGATCTTTTTCTCCATGTAGCGAAGAAGATCTGAATAAGGCACTGTCTTTGTCGAGCGTCCGTCCTTGCCATTTTGATTTTTCTGATGCTCTTGATAATAAGACTCCAGCATCTTTGCATATCTTAAGCTGCTGGTAGAAGAGTTGCTCTTGACGGATTCTGTTTCAATGAACGATTGCGAGGAATTGGAACCATTGGCGCTATTTAATAAAGGCGCTGCTGCCGAAGGACCTTGGATCGTCATTCTAGGCTGATAGGCTGGCTGCTTAGGATCTTTCGCATTGGAGTTAGGGCCTTCAATAAAGCTTTTTGAGTGTAGTATCGCAGAGGATGATAGTTTCGGATCTTGAGTTTTTTGCAAATTTTCTGTGCGTTTGGCGAGTTGCTTTGCGATGCTATCGTCAATAAATTATTATGCAATTAATTCTCTTAGATAAAATTACGCTTGAATATCCACGATAAGGTTAACACTGTCGCGAATGACTTTAAGGACAGGGTTTTTGAGAATTACTTTGGAGTATTTCTTACATTCAGGGCGACTGAAATATGCATTGATCATTCGATGGCAGAAACTGTCCCCTCGAAGTATATCTGCCGGAGTTTTTGCTTCACTAATCTCAAGCTAAAGGATGCTAAATCCCTTGGGCTCAGTCATGTAAAATTTTACCTTTAGCAGCTCGGCGATTGCCCTGAGTAAATCGTGCTCGTATTTACCATGCTCCATTAAATTTTGATAGAAATGGTTGCATAAACTATACTCCAGAGCTCCAGTCGTAACCTTATCCGACTTACCTTGGAACGCATACGCAAGAATTTTTGGATTCTCGAATATTTTATCTAATAGCTTCTTCGCAAGGAATGACTGCTCTCCTAGAACCTCATACGGATCAGAGACCAATGTCTTTTGATTTTCATCATGGGGATGACTATTATTATCTTTGTCTTTCCCTAAATTCGTGATGCTTTCTCTGCCATTAGCAGTAGACGTGTTAACAGACCCAGTAGCACTGAAATTAACCGTGTGACTTGAATGAATAGGGGGATTTTGATCCTGCTACATAATACAGTTAGAAATAGAATCCAAACTCAAAATAAATTTACTTCTTTTAGTTTGTTTTTGAGAGATTCATCGAACTCTCGAAATTTCAAATGATTATTTAAATATTCCACAGTTAGTTTTTTAATTTCTTCAGAAAAGGTTTCCTTTGAACTTTGCTCTGTTGATAGTCGGATGCATTAGATAAATAACCTCACACTTGAGGGAAAAGAGCCTACCGATTTTAATAATATTGAATTTGTCCTTTAACTCTCGTTGAAACGCTGACCAAGTCAATATACTCAGCTCTGGTTCTTCCGAAGAGTCATCACACGAGCTTGCAGTTGATTCTTCGTAGCCCACATCATCAATATTATTTACTATTCAAAGGGATAAGTTTAACAGAGAGAATCGAGCTGAAGGGACTACTTCTCATAAAAATTGAATCCCTCATACTCGTGTGCTCCTCAAGAATCGGTACTTCTTTCCAATAGTCAAATACCGAGCTTGTCCCACCTAAATACAGCTCATTGTAACATCTTCATTATGTGTAAAACTCACTTCCTTGATACAATTGCCTGTATCTATCAGGTGAAGCTCTTTCGTCGTACTTATACAGCAAAGGAGACGACATCATATCTGAGTTATTCGAATTTTATGGAAATATATGTACTGCTGGATTCGCTGGGTGATTACCTGCAGGAGTAGACTCCGAGGAATGTTTTTTACCAAAAAGAACTCTTGAAGAAGTCAGAGACCCTCCACTTGACCTGGGCATTCCAGTGAAAGGAGGTCCGTCTGACAAATTTCGATGCATGGAGTTTGGAGGGCTGAAGTCAAGTCTCTGTTTTGAGCTTGTGAGGGACTTCGAAGAGTCCGATGCTATATCCGAGGAGACACTATCTGGAAAAATAGAAAAATTATACAAAGAGAGCGTGTTCAACAAAACCTCTATAGTCAGCCATGATCCTGGCCTCATAGCCGTTCTGGAAGTGCTTTTTCGCCAAAGAAATTTTAGAGTCGTCGTTATTGTCCTTTTCTTCTCCTCCTTCATGGGGCTCTCTGTGTTCTGGGTCTTCTTGAACTATATGAAGAGACATTTTTTCTAAATCAACAAAACAAAGAAAGTTTTTCAGGATTGCTTTGAGGGAAAGAAGGTAAGCTTACCTGAGCCTTTGCTATCATATAGATAGCTTTTATCATGACTAGGGACTGGCTCACCTTTCTGCTCTTGAGCTAAATTATAAATTATGATGAGGATTTATTGGTTAGGAAGATCACCATTTTTCCGGTTCATTTGACTGTCTGATTGGCTAGAGGTGTTTGTGGTCGGTGATGGATCCTGGAGCCCTTGTTGTACGATCATATCAAGTTAGAAAAAATTTATATGAGTCCTTAAGCTCGGGATTTATCTTGAAAAATTTTATTTAGGACGCAGGAAGAGTGTCTTGAATAAAGATTACTTAAAAACTTAAATTCTCAGAAATGAAGAAGGAAAAGAGAAACAAAAGCTAATATAATCAGCATAGCTGCTCGATTCTACTGGCAGGTTTCATGAAAATATGTCTGTTTTATGGTTTCTGAAATTATCAAGGTATTCAACTATATTTGAGGCACAGTCTTGAGTGTAAAATAAAATACCATTAATTACAGTATTATTCAGCATCTCTTGCCTAGTGTTTAGTGTTTTTTGCTCCTCTCTCTACCTGATGTAGTAATGATTTCGAGCCATATAGTCTTTATTAAGATGACTTGTATATACACGTGGAATTTTATTTTGTTGGAAGCAAACAGAGAAGTGCATTGATTTTACTTTATTCAATTTCTGATTGCGAATAGTAGGATAATTTTCATATTTATTTATTCTAAATGAACGAGCAATTTCTACAAAATTTTGATGAAATAGCATCTGATCAGTCCGATTCAGAAGGAATTCGTACAGTACATCAGAGAATGCTTGGGAAGCAGCAGCATTCGTTACACACGACAACAACAATATTTAGTTGTATTTACGGATGTTTAGCTCTAATATTGATGAGGGTTACTCTAAAAACTTTAATTGCTGATGCTCTGCAGCTCGAAATTATATCAGATAACTGGAATCAGTCTCCACTTGTCGATATTACCGTTGTAAATGGCACTTGTCCTCAAGGGTATGAAAATATTATGAAAGGATCCTTCGTCGGAACTCAAGAAGGCTGTGATTGTCGGGGTATAACATTGGAGTACGTTCCACTTGGTAAAAGGGACTCGTTAAATATCTACTCTTGTGGTAACGATGAGAGAAAAGCTGGATGCCGTGATATCTCAAAAATCGGTCCTTTCGAAATAAACAAGATAAATAATATTCGAATTTGTGCGAAACGGAGTGGACCTAATTTCCTTGAAATTAACTCTAACTCTAACAGTTGCCGCGGTAATTCCAAATTGTGTGAATCTGGAGTGTCGTGTATACCATTTCACCAGGAGTGTCCTATCACTGATATTCAAATGATCTCCGTCGAGTCTGAAACACCTTCAGAATATACTGCTCTACCATTTAATTCATCACATCAATTGATTTTTACACGCCAAAGCAACCACCCGCCTTTCATAGACTTCAAATTTGAGGAAGGACAACCTTGTAGCGATCCTACTGAAACTCCTTCTTCAGATGAGGCGACTTGGCATATACTTGATCGAAAATATGGATGCACAGTAGAAATCGCTGGAAATGTAGCAAATCAGAGATATCACAAACTGTTTCCTGTTACGTCATCCTTCGAACTGTACTCGAACAATGGATTGTTGGAAATACTAAGAGAATTGCCAGAATATGATGTTAACAAATTTCGGAATTATCAAAGGTCGTTATACTGGTCGACATGGATTCCATGGGATTTGGAATGTGAAAGTGAATTAGGGTACTTCAATTTCAGACAGACAGCAGTGGAGCACATCAAGATCTTTAACACTTTTGTTTCTGATTTGAATTCTTACTGTGGTCTGATTTGGTATGGGTATTATGCTGCCGCTGGGTTATGTTTTGTTATTTTGGTCTCAAAAAACCCCGGTAACAGAATACTTTGGAACAAAGTAAGACAAGGACTCATACTAATATTTGGTATCGTTCAAATCATTGCAGTGACAGGATTTCTTTGGAGGTCTCAGTTGCTTCGAGTTTCTATTGAATACTTTGCAGGGGTCAAATGCAGCGATGACTTGGGAAATTATTCATTTTGGCACATCATTTCGACGCTGAAGTATAATCAAGCTGCTCATATTTTGGCTGTATTGGTGCTATTGTTCACGCTGGTGGTTGAAGTGGGTTCATTTCTGAGGGATCGCTCGATATATAAACTCAAGCAGGAATAGCGAGCAAAAAAATCAATGAAATACTAACTTGTAATTTCAATCAAACGTCTCTTTGAGTAGTCTGCACATCTGATTGAACGGATATCTGGCTGTTTCCTTTTTTATCGCTTGATATTTAGCTTTTCAAATTTACATTGCTGATTTCGATTTCAGTCTGCCACGTTGAGAAGTTTCAAGATGCTCTTTCAATTAAACTATTGTAATTACATCGTATTTGTATATCCACAATCAAGAGTTCGTTAAATTGTATTTATCATCATTCCTTGAAAGTTACTTCACACATTTATCACTTTATCAAAGTGAATAAGCAAACCCTAGTCGAGTGAGAGAACACGTAAAGTGGGAAAAAAAAAAGAGGGAATGATGAACAAACTAAGATGACGTCTTATTTTTAATAAAACATCGATTTATTGACATTTACATCTAATTAATTGAGTTATCTAATCAATC
>ENA-UOTZ01000217-UOTZ01000217.1-compost-metagenome-genome-assembly--contig:-NODE-217-length-48620-cov-8.828626_pt1 | contig 48620 bp, 30 predicted proteins | sample MGYA00238144_ERZ746983 | MGnify/ENA primary metagenome ERZ746983 (study PRJEB28759, sample SAMN06268863) | compost metagenome | isolation source: single cell | place: USA: California, Emeryville, Joint...
GAGATCCAGCAAAAACTAGACCGTGTTTTTGAAAACAAGATAAACAGCAATCTAGGCAGAGACGCTGTAATCAAAGATACTCACAAATACTTAAGACCTACTTATTTCGTCCCCGAACCGATCGCTGGTCGACCGAACCTTATCGTGTCACTTCCTTCTAAAAATATCAGTTGGAGTGACAGCTCCATTCATGTGGGAATATCTTTCCTTGTCTACAATGCGACTTTTTATGGCAATGTGACATCTTCAAACAATTTCCAAGGTAGAATCTACGCCAAGTTCAACGCCACTGCAAAGTTAATTAATGGCTATCATCATGGCTATAGTTATAAATACGTACATTACCATGGTCAAGAGCTCATTTACGATGTTTACAATGCCGCTTCGTTCAATAATTACTACAATTACAGTTTGGTCACATATGATATCATTCAGAGAGATCTTCTCTTCAGCTATTACATAGATTATGCGAAACCTACGATTCTTTCTGCCATTAGAAAAAGCTCGGGGTCTACCACTACGACTGTACAGATTCAGAATTCCTCTTTGGCCTTGAGAGAAAACGATAGGCCGTCCAGGCACCACGACTCCTTGAGGCCTTCTCATAAAATCACTTGGGAGGGACATTATGACTATCTCTCTTTGGTTACTCTTGCCTTGCGAAGCGTCTTTTCACTCACAATCAATAACAGAGGCAGCGGACATTTTGATGATCTATAAGCAGAATTCATTTCTCTAGCAATCCATATGGTAATCGCAGCGGCTTATAAATGCCACTCTCGAATGATAGTCGCTAATAATATTAACTCTATTGGAGATTCTTAACGATCACATGGAAAAATTAGATGCAAGAAATAATGGATTTATAAGTGTATAGAAGATATAGAAGTTAAAATGTGCAGAGATTTTTTAAATTTTTTTAAACATAATTCAATGATGATATGACTGATTTTTACTAATTTTCAATTCAATATGCGATATCTGCATGAATATCACTACCTAACCTTAAAAGAGAGCGAATGCTTAACAAAGGACATCTCGAAGCTGAGAACCAGCATGAAGAATCTGAATGTATCAAGTTGAACAGATTTTCACAATCAATCCGTTGAGAATTAATAAACCGCATTTCTTAACGTCAGTCAAATTCAAATCACTAATTCTAAAAGAAAAATTATCCGATCGCTCTATGAAAAAATATATTGGCGCCGCCATCGGCGTTCTCTTCTTTGTCGGCTTGATCCTTCTAGCTTCAAACAGGACCTCCTCTGACTCAGAAATCAGTCTCTTTTATGATGAGAGCCTCTACGGCTACAACCGATACCCTAGCATGAATATTACTGCGTATACTCTGAGTAATTGGACCAGAAACTACGGCAACTACTCTCAATACACAGGCTACTATGTCTATGTGAAGGACGCCATTGTGAAATCAGTCCAACTCAATCCTCAATCAGGTAGCAGGTCTTATAACGTCAAAATCTCCATCGTCTATGACGCTCAAGGGAACAGTACTTACTCTAACTACAGTAAATCCACAGCAAACTGCCGCTATGCTGAAGCAGTGATTACTGGCCCAAAGGGATACGTCTCTGTGTACAACATGAATGACTTGACCACGTTATCAGTGTATGATATCGCTGAATTCTTGAGACTTTACTGTATTTACGTGGTCCAGCCAAAACTAGACACTGCTTATTATACCAACGCTATGTCGTCCATTGGGATCTACGACTACAATATTTTTTCGAGCTGCAACCTTTCAAGACCGAGCCATTATAATTACAGCTACTCAAATCCCGATTACTATAGCTCCAATTATAACTATAATTACTCTGGTCCAAGCTATTCCAACTATACCAATCCCAATTATAACTACAACTACTCAAGGAGCGGCTATAACTACACTAACAGAACATACTACAATTCTAGCAACACAAGTCTTCCGTACTTCCCTCGTCCGCTATATGGACCCTCGAGTCTCGTTCTGAGACTTCCTTCTCAAAATATCACTTGGAGCAATATGTCGATCTATGTCTACAATGCGACTTTCTATGGGAACTACACCTATTCAAACAATTACACAGGCAGAATCTATGCGAAATACAACGTAAACGCAAAGGTATTTGATGGCTACAACTACGGATATACATATAGATATCTCTATTTCTACGCTCAGGACGTCATCTACGATGCTTATAGCGCTACCGAGTGCCAAGAGTATTACAATCAGAGTTTAATACCGAGTAATTATGCCAATCTGAGAGAGATTCTCTGGAGTTACTATTGGAATTACGCGCAGCCTACCATTCTTTCTGAAATTCGCAAAATCCCAATTCCCACTGAGCCCTATACACCCAACGGTCCCCTCATGCCCACGCCACTCCCTCCTTCCACTCCGATTACGACTAATGCGACTTTCTACCTTCCCAACGCTTATCTGAGAGGAGAAAATCTGACTAACTGGTATCACTCTTCCTGGTGGACTTACTCCAACTACACTTCAGTTGGGTACAGAGTGAACATCAGAAGCGCGAATTTCACGGGCAGTGTTGAAAAATCAATTATCAGCGGTAAAATCAGACTTACCTTCGACGCCTATGGAAACAATAGCTACTCTCCATCAGACAGTAAGGTTCGAATTTGGGAGAGAGACGTTGGTGCAACAATTTCCGTTTATAATTACTACATATTTTCTATCATTTTCGATAGACAATTGGCTATCTACCCAAGCGATATCCGCAATTTCATCAGAGCTTGGGTCAATTTCACAGCTATCCCATATCTCTTGAATGCCAGCAGCAACGCGACTGGAATTGTATTCCCGAAATGGAATATCACTGGCTGGGATCTGAACAAGTGGTTGAATTATGACTATTCAAACTACACTTATATGGGATACTACGTCCAGGTCTATAATTCTACTCCTATGTTACAGCAATATGGTAACTACGTGTCTGGTTGGGTGAACATCTCCTTTAATGCCTTTGGATACGATAATACTTATGCCTGCACAGGACGGAACTGCAAGACGATCACAGTTCGCTCTAATACGACAATGTACGTCTCTGTGAGTGGAGACCAGCCTAACACCAGCGTACCTGTGTTTTATGTAGACCCTAGGCTGAGAGTCAACCCGGCAGATGTTGAAAACTTCCTGAGAGGATATTACTATGGGGTTATGATCCCAAATATAACGTCCTACTACAAACTCGCAGCCAAAAATCAAACTATTTACCTTCCGAACTACTACAATGATACTCAAGTCACGATCGACTGTTCAAGGCAGACTTGGTATTGTTCCGGCGCAAACTCACAGAGCTACCTTTACTTCACTAAGGCTCAGGGATATAACCTCTCGATCACGGTTAATAATAATGGCGATGGGTATTTCAACGGAAGATTGAATCTCTCCTACATTGCGAACTTGGTGAATTACACAAGCACTTACTATGGAAAAGAGACGATAATTGACAATTTCCAAGGAAATGCAGGTCTCTACCTTTGGGGTTGGGTGAATGGAACGAGCGCTAATGGTTATTATGTCACTTTAACAAGTAATGCTTATGCGAGCGTGATCTATGACCGAAATAACTTTGTTACGAATGCTGCGCAGCGACTATATGCTGAGAGGTTCAGGTGGCAATTGCAACGTTTCGTCAATGATAATCTGTCATATGGCAACCGCTATTACGTCAATGCCACCGCTTTTCTCGATTATTGATCATTATAATATAAGATTAAGACTTTGATTAATTCATTAGCAACAAAATTCATTAAAATTGCTATTATTATAATAATACATACCTTCTTTCTGAAAGCCTAAAAAAAATGCTGAAATATAATGCAGAAATGAATCTCAGAGAAAATTATCTGATGAAAAATTTATTTTCGAAACCATAAAAGGCGTCTGTCTTCTTTGAATGCTTAGTCAGAGCTACTCAGTCGTTCTTTTTATTTTCTAACGACAGATACAGCATAATATCCCAACTACAATTTCTCGATCGTTTACGGCAGAGGACTTGGGTTCTTCAACGGAATGTTAAACCTTCCTTAGGTCGCTAACTTGATCAACATCACATGCAATTACTACGGAAAGGAGACTCTCGTTAGTAATCTTCAAGGAAATGCGAGTTTGTCCTTTCACGGCATTGTGTATCGAACCTCCAACAGGAGCTGCTGTCAAGTTGTCAGACCACGCTTGTGCCGCTGTGTATGTTGATCGAAACAACTTCCTTCGTTCAGCTTACTTCGCAACAACTTTACACTTTCGGTCACCATTAGTATATAGAAAGGTTCGTGAACGATTTCCTCAGCAATAGCACCTGCTATTAATATTTCGTCGCTAATGACAATTATTGAAAAGAGTTAATAATAAGGTACTATTCAAATTCTCGGTCATGAAAACTGAATCATTGAAAAGAAAATTGAATGATTCATATATATATGGATGCAATATATTCTTGCTTTGAAAAGCTGTGCTTCGCATAAGACCTATACTCAGCAAAATCAATCAATGTCGAAATCTCAACAAAAAATTAAATAACTTTGTACTGGGAATTAAGTCCTTAGATTCTAATGAGGAATCTTTCTGCGAATTGTCCTGTACGAACGACGATGGGAATGACAGACTGGTCATGTTCTGACATCGTACTAAACATGTTAGTGATAGACGCATCCATCGAGTTATCTTGAGAGTCAGAGTCCATATATTCTTCAAGGAGATTTATGGAATTTCAGGTCATATTTTTTCGAGTTGGAAATTAAAAGAGAGCATATTTCTCGAAAAGTTAAAATAAACATTAGCAAAAGCGCAACTTGGTGAAAAGCCAGGGTACGAAAGACAAAGTAATCATTGAAATTGAGAAAATTTGCGTTAGCATCCATCACGAAATTATTTGTATTATGTGCACTCTCAAACTTCTAAATTGTGACTCCAGATCCTGAAGTCACCTCTAACTTGATATTGAAGTTCTTGATTTCTTAAGACGCAATCTGATTAATGCATTTAGCTTATCTGAAAATATCTTTGAAAAGGAATTACTGGAGGAGTAAACAACAAGATGAGCAGTTTCGAAGAGTCAGACTATATAGTCTACTATTAATTCGTTCATAATTTCGACAAAAGGGAAGTATGGCATGTGAGAAAGAGCTTCAATAACGCAGCCTTGATCCTACACCTTCAGTTCATCAAGTAGACAGGAAAAATTCTAAAGTTCAGGCACTAGAGATGACATCTAGATCATCGAGCTCGTAACAGAAAACACACAGTAGAATTTTCTTTAGCTCAGACTTAGACAAAAGCAAAAAATATGATATCAGTTTAACGAAAATATCCTAATCGAGCCGTTGTGAAAATACGTATTACAATTCTGACGTTAGACAATTCCAAATTATTTAAGCACACTCAGAACAACTTATAATTAATATTTCGATCTCCAAAAAAATTTAATTTGATCTTGTTATGAAAAAATATATCGGTATCATCGCTCTTATGCTTATCGCTTTGGTTGTTTTAATCGCAACTATGGCCTCTTCTGACTCAGAAACGAAATTTTTTGTTAAGCTCCGGGCGAGCTCCTATAAACCTATCTCCAACTACTCGCTTGCCAGCCAAAACCATTACCACTCAGCATCAATTTCATCATCGAGCAATACGACCCAATTTCTCCCTCATGCTTATTTGAGAGGCGAGAATCTGACTTACTGGTATAACACGTCCTGGTCGACTTACTATAACTACACATCAGTCCAGTACAAGGTGAACATCTGGAAAGCAAATTTCACAGGCACTATCGGAAAATGGGATGTGAGTGGCAAATTTAGCCTCGCCGTGGACGCTTATGGAAACAATAGCTATATCTCGCCCTATGGTTCGAGTCAAATCTGGGAGTATGGTGTTGGTGTAACCATTGAAGTCTATAACTCCTGGATATCTTCCATGACTTTTGATAGAGAATTGGCAATTTACCCAAGTGATCTCCGCAATTTCTTAAGAGCATGGGTGAATTTCACAGCGGTACCATATCTCCTGAATAATTCTAGTAATACGACGGGTATTCAGTTCCCTGAATATAATATCACTGGTTGGGAGTTACAGTACTGGCTATCTCAAGATTACTCCAACTACACGATATACAATTATTACGTCTATGTCTACAATTTCACGCCATACTTATACCAGGATGGCAACGACGTTTACGGAGCCGTTAATCTTTCCTTCATCGCATTTGGAAATGACACTGCTTATTGTCCAGGGTATTACTGCAACCAGACGACTGTTTATTCAAATGCGACAATATATGTTAACGGAGTCCAGCCCAACGATCCTTTACCGGGCATCTATGTAAATTATTATCTCAGAGTCAACTACAGTGATATTCAAAATTTCCTGAGAGGTTATTACTATGCCGTTATGGTTCCAAATATCACCACTTACTACAATATCACAACCAACACTACCAACCACACCATTTACCTTCCAAACTACTACAATGATAGTCAAATTTTCGTTGATTGCTCACAATATCCTTGGTCCTATTATTATTGTTCTGGTGCCTCACCACAAAGCTATCTCCTCTTCTCCAGCGCTATTGGTAAAAATCTTTCGATCACAGTCAATGACCGAGGAGATGGGTATTTCAATGGAATACTGGATCTTCCTTACGTTGCCAATCTCATTAACTTCACAAGCACCTACTATGGAAAAGAGACTCTCATTGACAATCTCCAAGGAAATGCGAGTTTGTCCCTTTTTGGATGGGTGAATGGAACTGGTAACAACACTTATTACGTCACACTCAGCGATTACGCTTATACAAACGTGATCTTCGATAGAAACTACTTCGTTCAGAATGCTACTCAGCAACTCTACTCTGACAGATTCATGTGGTACATACAATGGTTTGTTAATAGTGTCCTGTCGAATGATAGGCGCAGGCAATATTAATTCTACTACTAATGTTAATTAATGAAATGACATAAGAAGAGTAAGATATTATTCAATTCAAAACTTGTAAAGTCTTGATAATTTGAAAGAAAGATTAATTCATTGATTCAAAAGCTGCAGTACCTAAATTATCCTCACTTTAAACTTAAAAATTAAACTATAAGTTGCCTACCTGAAACATTTTGGAGAGATTTTCAAGCGTATTTTGAAGACCAGACTATAACTTTGGTGATAAGCTAATAAAATTCTTAATGTCTACCAATCAATTCTTTGAATTAAGAGGGATGACGGATCGAGAAAATATATTTTGCTAATTGATATTTCTCTTTTTAACAGTCGCATTTACTTATTGATTTTGAGACGGCTGTGTAGGAAATCAATATCGTAATAATATCAAAAGAAATAAAAGCCTTGATTTTAAAAGTTATCGCACCTTTTGAAAATAGTAGAGGTTTGCTCATAGAAACTCTTTCCTATAAACACACAAATAAACTGAAATCAGGTCTTATAATTAATCCACCGATCCAGAATAAATTATTTATTTCAACTCTCTTTCAAGAATAATGATCTCTCCTTCAAGGTCTTTTTGCAGTCGACTTGCTACGGCTTTCGTATCATCTGCACAATAATCAAGGTTGCGTTTCTCCAACAGCTTTGTGAATGGTAAAAGCAAAATCAATCAATAGAAATTCTCATATTATTTTACATAATAATCATACTTTTGCTTCAACTGAATACCATGCTTATATGTATAAGCAAGGTCCTGTCGCATTTTTTCTTTCTCTTTCTAAGCACTTGATTAAAATTTGCTGATTTTCGAGGAAATTACATTTGATTCAGTTAATGCCTTTTTATAATTCAAAATCATCTGTTTCAACTCCTGCACTCTAGCTTTCTCGTTTTCTATCGCTTGAACACATTCTTCATTCTTCTGATAATACTTTTTTGCATCGTTTTGATACTAAATCGATGGATTTAAACCCAGACATTCATTGATGTTACCTTTTTAACTTCAGCTGTCTCAGCTTGAATCGTACGGTCCAAAAGAAATTTCTCATTTACTCTATTCTGTTCAAATAGCATACGTTAGCTTCTGTAAGCAAACAAAGAGAAGTTTACATCTAATCCTCTTGCATTCTTCGAATAAAGCCCAAATAATCGTTCATGCCCGATCATAATTTTCTCCAGTTCAACTTTGCATTGATTTTTTTCTCTTTTCAGCTGAAATTCATTAATAAGAACGCACATCAGGAGATCAGCGAATACTGTTGCGACGATATCAACTAATCGTTTCTTTTCCAGCGCACTTTGCTTTAAATACTGCAAAACATGATGTAGTAATGCTAACAAAAATATTTGTACTTCTTGGAATTTTAGTAAAACTGCCTTCAGTTCTTTGAGATCAAATTGCTCTTCTTTCAATTTACTAGTAGACCTCGGGGATACAAAGCCGGTAGGCATTTCCGTAAGTAGGACCGTCGTTGCTGATCTAATGTGGTTCTGTGACTGCTGCGTACTTCTTCGAGAGTTAAGCTGAATTTCATGGAGTAGTCATGCGAATTGATTGGCAATGAGTTACATCATAGATGGAGTCGGGTGGGTTTTTTGGTGAGTTGAGGGTTGATTGACGAGGAGAGGAAAAAACAGCGACTTTTTGTCTAGGACCATCGGATCTGAAACATATTTGTGACTTATATTGTGGTGTTCAATGCAGAGGGTAGCCCTACCTGTAGTTCGACACGATTACATCCGCCCGGTTGAACTTATCTGGAGAGGTTTGAAACGGCAAGAATATTTTCTCTGGAGTTTCGACTGTAAACTGCTTTACCGCTTGAAGCTTCCTGAAAGATCTTGCTGGTTTGTCTTGAGATTTGGGTCGTGGAGAGAGCTTTGCGTCCATGTTGGTTGTGATTGGTGCTGATATGATATGGACAATAAATTTCTTGTTAAATTGATTTATTAGGCTGGCTTAAGATAGTAGTAGCCTAATTAATTCAAGAAGGTTTTATTGGAATAACTTCTCATCACATTGAGTGCAATTTAGAAATTAGAGATCTTCGCTTTCTCTAAACTCTCAAATAAATGAACAGGAGACTAGCTGCGTATGATTTGAGTGTCAAGGACAGTGTGCACACAAATATAGAAAGAGTGAATGCAATATATAATAAATATTACAAAAGATGTCTCTTGCTCTTCGCAAAGAACAATGAAGAATGTGTATTCATTTTTTATTTCTCTAATAAATATCCGCATTAAGTATAGTAGAGTGAGAAATAGTCCATTCGTTAATGTTTTATTCACATAGCTCAATAGAAAAATTGCGTGTGTTGAATGGCGATTGTTAATAGTATCTTTCTTTTGTTTTACTGGAGTACTTCTTCACAAATTCGTCGTCTGAATCCAACAAACTTATGCCACCGCTCTTCTTCGAGCTCGAATAGCCTAAAGTTTTAAAAGTTATTAGGTCAAAAATTGGGCAAATAATTTGCTCATACCTCGATCGGCTGCTGAAATATTTTCTTTCAAAAATCCTTTGATATTATTGACCTCGAATGCCAACTTGTCTATATTAAACCCTTGCAGCTCAGGTAGATCCTCAAACTTCTGTCCTTTTATTTCTGCGATTTTCGCCTCTTTTTCACGGATAACTCGAGCCAAAGTCTCAATTTCTGCTTCCAAATCCCCTGTCACGCCTAAAACCTTCATAAAGTTCATATAATATGAGTTAAGGCCCGCAAAATTTAACTATCTACCTTTCGGATGATTCCAAGTTCTGTTTTATATCTATTTTCCACAAACTGAATCTCTTTCTTTAACGCCTCTGACACAAGCTGCTCTTTACTGAATTCATCACGCTGATACCCACCATTATAAGCGAAATGCTAACAACAATAACTCTTACTTTAGCTTTTAATGCTCTTTGAGATTTAGAAATCCCGTCTTCCATATGAGTCAGCTTATCTTTCACATCCAATGCTTCATGCTCATCAAACTCCTTTATTCGATTGACTTTTAGCTTTAACGTCAGAATTTTATCGAGCTGCTCATCATCGAAAACCTTCTTCTTCTCTTGGAGTTGCTCAAGCGTTAACTGCCTCAGCGCGGAAATCTCATCCTCGCTTTTTTTTTGCAGTCGGATTTTTTCCTTTGCAAAATCCGCCTCAAGCATCTCTTTGAATTGCTGGAAATCTTTATCGAGATAAGATAGCTCTTCCTTCAAATTCTCAGTAAATCGCCTCATCCTCTCAGCTTCGTATTCACGCAGCTTCTCCTGCACCTCGAATTTCATTATCTCAGTTTTATTGGCTATTTGCTGCTTGTAATCCTCAACTTTCGCCTTCAAATCCCTTGTTAATTCCTTTTCATACTCTGGATCCAATTCTTCTCTCTTTTACAAAATCAATGAGAAAAACTGCCAACTAATAACTCTTACATCTTGTTTTAAATTCTCGCTTTCAAACTTCTTATGAAGCCTCGATATTTCTTCTCTTTGTCTCTGCAACGCTATGTCCTTCAGCTCAGCGGTTTTCTCTCGAAAATTCCTCAATAAAGTCTCTTTATCAAACTGGAACTTCATCTCCTGCTCATTGCTGAAACTTTTTTTCGCGTTGTGTTCATAGCTTTCTAAATCCTCGAGATTGCTCGCACTCTGCTGGACTTTCAATTTAAAGAGTTCATTCTCAATCATTTGCATTTCACTAGCATAACTCATTGCAATTTCATCAGTAATTTCCTTCTGTTTCTGCGCTTTCGTTTTATTGTATTTCTCCTTTGAATCCTCGAGTTTTAGCGTCAACTCTTGTTGAAGCAATTTAATCTTATGCGCCATCGCTTTCTCAGCCTCATTGCGAAGGTCAGCCTCGCGCTTATTTCTTTCTGTAGAAATTTCGCTATTGTCATAGGGTTTGTTTTCTTCACGGACTCGATCCTCCATTTCCGCTTGCTTCTTATCATAATCGAGATCTACATCTTTAAGTTTCTTTTGATGCTCTCTTTCCAAGTCTTTCTTCTTTTTCTCAAATTTTTCCTGCAGCGCTTGGATTTCCTTTTGAATTTCCTTTTCTCTTTGTTCTCTGTACTGCTGGACTTTTTTGTTATCATTAGCTCCGAGTATCATTGGTTCAACTTTCTTGGTTGTATTGTTTTGCTTTGATATTTCATCAAGTTTTAGCGGCGGCATTTTCGCTTGCTTTTTGGAACCTGCGGAAAGTCTAATGAGTATAATGCTAATCATAATTGGTTTACTCGAGGCTCCCAGCTGCTTGAGTTCGTAGGGGATGGCATTAGACGTCATTTGCTGAGCTTGAGCCTGCTGCCGGTTTCGTTTTTCTTTTTCCCTCTCATACATTTTTCTGTAGTACTCGTCGCAGGGATGATCCCATGTGCTTTCTCCAGTTTCGAAATTAAAATAGTAAATCTCTTTTTCGCGGGTCTGGCAGGGTTTCCAAGGGTCAGGGAGAGGCGCTTTGAGTCCTTCCCTCGCGATGTAGAGAAGATCTTTATCTTTATCTTTTTCGACGTCCATGCCAAGAAATTCAGCATATTCGAGTATTTCTTTGGAGAATTAGGGAAATAAGGCGATAAAGAAGAATTTACCCTCTTCGGTGGGTTCGTAGTTCTCATCTATTTCTTCTTCAAGGACGATACTTTCTCCTGTTTCGGGGTCCATGGAATTGAGTTTCGTTATCTATTCAAAAAATTATTTAAATCAATACAGTTGAAGACACGCCTACTCAATAATCCATTTCCTTACAACAAATAGTAAATAGATCAGAAGATGGATATATACAACTCATTATTAGTGTCTAACTTGTAATCTTCGACGTCTCTTATATAATGTGCTACGACACTATAACGTTGGAAAAATGTATTTATTCGGATTTATACTGATCAATTTCAGAAATATGAAGAATGTCAGGTCTTCAAAAGAAATATTACTCCGAAATCAAAAAGATAGAGATCTCCTTAACAATAAACTATTTCTTCTTCGGCTGTGTAAAACATGAAATATATCAATGAATAATCGCTTTTCTTAAATTAGCCTTGAATATTTGCGGTTTAGTCTCTCTTTTCTTTCTTTCCCATAAGCATGAAAACTACTGCTCCAAGTAATATTAAGAATCCCACAATCGCTAAAAGCACCACCGGATGGAGAACGTACTCACACTCATTGGTTTGCGAATTGTAAGCCATTAAAAACTCGCATTGCGAGCAGTCATTGGATGACGAGCACTTAACACAGTTTTTAGGACAGCTGTTACAGAGCTTGGTGTTTGAATCTAAGAAGAAACCTCCCTTGCAAACTGTGCACTCTCGATCCAGGTTATATCCCTCACATCTGAGGCAATTTTCTGGGCAGCGGACACACATCTTTGTCGATGGGTGGACTCCGAACTCGTCATAGCAAGTAAGACACTCCTGTCCACCAGCACAATACTTGCAGTTTGGTGGGCATTGCTCGCAGGATTTCGTTCGTGGGTTAATTCCGAATCCCCTCTCGCATTCGAGACATTCGTTCCTTCCTGAGCATCTCGCGCATTTTGGTGGGCATTGCTCGCATTGTCGTGTCGTCTTGTTCCATCCGAATCCATAATCACATTGTATGCAGGTTTTGGAATCAGAGCAACTTGCACAGTTTACAGGGCAAGGGTCGCATTGTTTCGTTGTACTATTCAAGACGAATCGTGAATCGCAGGCAAGACAAACCGTACTATTCTTGCAGCTGGAGCAGTTCTTAGGGCAAGACTCACAGCGCTTTGAGCTAGTAAGTACGTGTCGAGACGCGCATGACAAGCAGGTGGAGTTATCGAGGCAAGTTGTGCAATTTTTCGGGCATTGAATACATTGTTTAGTTACATTGTGAAGGAAATAACTGCTGCTGCAGTTCTGACAGGCAGTAGCGTTGGTCTTGTTGCAAGATTTGCAATGATCAACCAGACATCGAGAGGTCTCGCACTGTCTGGTTGACTTGTTCAGAGTATAGGCAGTGCTGTTGCAGCTCGTGCAGTTTGTTGAGGAATTGGAACAAGTGAGGCAGTTTTCTGAGCATTTTCCGCATTGGCCATTGAGCTGGTTGACAAAATAGCCACTCGCGCATTCCAAGCAGGCTGCTGGGTTTGTATCGTTGCAGAGCTTGCAGTTTCGGTCGGCGCAAACTCTGTCAGCTTGACTCAGAGTGAAGCAAAGCCCTACTATGATAAACGCCGGTAGAATTGTGTTTCTCATGGTTATGATTTATAAAGTGTATCTTTTTTTGTTGATTATATATCTAAATAGGACTCGTAATTAAATTGAATAAATTAAAATAATATATCGGTAGGATACGGGATTGATCGGATGACACGATATGGAAAAATTTCCAACAAAGTAAACCAATACGTGTGAAAGAAATGTTGAAACAAGAATTGCGATTTAGGTTATGAATTTTCGTCTTTCTGAGCTTATTTGTGATTGATACAAGTTGGCAAAGGAAATTTTCTTTTTTGAAAAGGAGGTTTACAACTAATATACCTTGTTGAAGCAAAATGACTAGTTTTTAGTTACTCTAGCAAGCAATGATTCCGTTCCAAGCCAAGAAAAGTTATCACCAAAGTTCAAGTCGAGCAGATGATACTCTCAGCAGTCAGTCATTTGGAAAAATGATAATTGATCGAATAATTGAGTCATCTCTCTGGTTTAAGATGGTTTTCCAGACCTCTTTTCTTCTCTTTTTCAAGCAGTTCGATCGATAGAATAGTTGAAATTAATTTGTAATAATATACTTCAATGCTATCCGACAAACGCAACAATCTTCACTACCATAATATAGAGTTTGCTTTCCAATTGTATTGGGTCTTTCTTATTCTGAAATTAATTGAATTGGCTAATGAATGTAGCAACATTTTAACGTGAAAATTAATTAGGGAGACCTGCTCTAAATTAATATTGCTACAGAAAACTGGGTTTGTCAGTTGTATTACTGAGAGAGAGAGGGAAAAACAAAAAAAAATGATGAATTGTTGAAGCTACACTTTTACTTACTTTCGGTACAGAAGAGTATCCTCCTTATATTATGAATTATCAGTCATCTGATAGTGAAGTTATATGACAGACTCATATATTGGCTATAAAATATAAATAAATCTGCTTTTATTTTTATAATTGAGAGCATTTTACGAATGTTCGAATGGAGTGAAAATTAGCGACTGTAAGTTTAAACTTCGAAGATAACTTTTATTCTGGACCGGATACTGTCATCAATGAAGAACCACAACATCCATTACTTTCTCTTTTGAAAGTAAGCACCTATTGGCCACTGCAGAGAAGCATTATTTAAGTTCATAATAAAGTCACAACACGCAAACATACTCAAAGAACCTGACAAATTTACGCAGCGCTGCTTTATTCGAACAAATCGCTCGAGATTTCGGCGTTAATTTCATTCGAGAAAAAAATTATCGTCGTAGTTCAAAAAATGATTCCAACGAATTGTCCCAGATTTTAATATAAATTCGATGCGCAAGCATTTAATAATCTATTCCAAATTCAGAAATTTTCAGAGAAAGAGTTCATTATTCATTAACAAAGCATTATGGGAAAGATTGCAAAATGGCTTTGGAGGCTAGTTCGGCCTCGGATCAGCATTTGGATGATTATCTCGCCCTTGATCTATTTCATGGCTGGAACAGCCCTCTTCTTGGTGTTTCTCACACTCTCCTTCAAACTCTTCGTCAGGCCATACTTATTAATGCACAAACTCAAAAACTTACCTGGAGCTCGCGCTATCTTTACTCCTCTCATCGGAGTCTTCTGGCATTTCAAAAGAGACGAGAAGGCTCACGATGATTTCCATCTCATGTCAAAGAAGTTAATCCAAGAAAACCCTAACATGAGATTCATTGTCTCTCCATACAAGGACAAGTTGCAGGTCCTATTATACGAACCTTCCTTAGTGAAGGAATTCCTGACAAAAGAAGCGTCGTTCACTAGCAAAGACCCAAGGAAATTCAAAATCTTCCACAAGTCCGCTCAGAAAGGGCTGACTTTCGCCGTAGGGGACAAATGGGTTAACCAGCGCCAGTTTATTTCTGAGACATTCAACAACGAATTCCTTACTGGCTTCATTCCAACAGTTCAAAATACTGCGAAAGAGTGGATCGGTCACAACTTCAAAGATGATACTAACACAGCTGATGCTGTGAAGAAGATTCGATGGTTCGCTGCGAAGATTGGAGCGAAACTCTTCTTCGGAGAGAAAGGTTTCTCCTCCCGCGACGAATTCAAGGATTTCATGAAAGCAGGCCTCGAGACTCACGCCTCTTGGACCCAGATTAAAACCAGCATCTGGAGATTCATATTCGGATCCAAATTCTATAAATTGGGACTCAGATCGATAGACCGACAGTTTAACAGACAAAGCAAGCTCCTGGATAGAATCTACGGCGAAAAAATTGAAGAATTCAAGAAGAAGTTGGAAGAAAAGGAGCAAGCCACCGAGGAAAGCTCATCGTCCTCACCGAATACGCTGCTAGAGATGTTCTTGGCGCAAAATAAGAGTGATAATCCAGCGAAGCAGATGGACAACGCGGACATAATCGGCCAAATTTCGACCTTCTTCTCAGCTGAAACGAACGCCACTGCAGCCTTCTTAACAAGCGCTTTGTACTTCCTTGCGAAGCATAAAGATGTCCAACACAGGCTGCGAAAGGAGGTTGCTGAGAAATACGGAAAGAATAAGTCCGTCGATTTCGAGACGCTTAATGATATGGAATACTTGGATAGCTTCTTGAAAGAAACTCTGAGGCTACAGCCACCTACATCGCTGCTTTACCAGCGAAAAGTGAAGGAAAGTATGAGCTTAGTCGATATAAAGCTTAAGAAAGGGGATCGTGTTAACGTTGATGTTCTCGGCATGGGATACAACCCGAACTTGTTCTCAGATCCGACGGAATTCCAGCCTGACCGATGGATTGTGAAGAAGGATCCTGGTGTAAATGAACAGTTTGCGCATATTCCGTTCTCAGAAGGATCTCATCAATGCCCAGGAAAGCAGTTTGCGTTGACCCAGAGCAAGGTGTTGATCTGTGAGCTGCTGCAAAAGTTCAATGTTGGCTTTGAGAAGTCGCCTAACGTGAGATTGGGTTTCGACTTCGTTTATCATATTCAGTCTCCGCTGAAGATGACCTTCGCAAAGGTATAAGCTCTTCTATAACTCGTTGATTGAGATTGAGAAGTGATGTATGTATATAGAATTAAAGTTGAGTAATGAGACATTCTGTGACGTCCTGAATTAATATAATTTATCTGAGAGGCTTATAATCTTACCGAATTAACACACATCAGACACAATAATATCTTTAAAGTTGCTTTATGAACAATTTAAGGGGTTTGGATATTAAAAGTATTTTGCGTGAGGAGATAAAGGTATTCGTTAACATATTTAATAAAACACTCGGATAATTCTTTACATTGATTTAACGAGGGACTTTTTGCAAATTATCACAACAATGACAACAAAAAATGAGGATAACAGTTTATTTGAAAAATCCGCATGAGAGAAAAAAAAATTTTAAGATTTGCTTGAAAAAGAAATTCCCACCCAATGAGAACAGAGTAAACTTACTGTAGTTTATATTTCCATCAAGTGACCTAAAACCCTCGTATTTGATTACTACTATGTAATTCAGCTCGAACTTGCATTCTATTTAGAAGAATCCAATAATGAACTGCATAAATTAACTCATGAAGAACATTTTAGCCCATCACGAATGTTATCAGCTATGCTTTGCAAATCAGTTGACGGACGATTCAGATTCTTTCATAGTCAGAATTTGAAATAACAAATTAATTTTTGGGAATGTTCGAATCGAACGAAAAGTAGCGACGATAAGCTAAAACAGAAAAGATATTGTCAATTGAAAGATCCATTACTGCCCTACAGATTCCAAACCACCAAATCCACAACTATTCAGAGCTTTGAGGTTAAATTGTTACTCATCCAGATGTAGATGTCGTCGTGCTGTCTTATTCTATTGTTACCTGGATTTTACGTTTTCTGATTCTCTTGACGCGGCTTACGCTCGATTATTGGGAATAAACCAATTGAGAATTAGCAAGGCAAAACAGTAAGAATACGTCTTCACCGAAATTGATCCGTGGCAATTTTCGAAGAAGGTGCTTCAAGCTTTTTTGCTTTTCGAACAAATTATCGAACTAACGTTCAATCTTTAGCGCACAAAATATAAAAATTCTATGGATTGGCTTATATGCGAAGAGAAAACAGATCTCAAATAATATAATTCAAATTGTTGAACATTGCATAGAAGCAATTAACAATCAATGTTGTGGAAGATAATTAGCTTTTTCTGGAACATCTTTAGACCAAGGATAAGTTTCTGGGGACTTATATTGCCGTTCGTTCCCCTCATTATCGGAACACTGCTCTTCTGGTTGAGTTGGACATATTCTTTCAGGTGCTTCGTCAGACCATATTTACTAATGAAGAAGTTCAAAAATCTCAATGGAGCGCGCACTATTCTCACTCCTCTACTCGGCATATTCTGGCATTTCAAGCGAGATGAAAAGATCCGCGGAGATTTCCACCACTTATCAAAGAAGCAAATGAAGGAGCAGCCGGCAACGAGATTCATCGTATCTCCTTATAAAGACAAACTTCAAATCATATTATACGATACGGACCTCGTGAAGGAATTCATGGCAAAGGAAGCGGCGTTCACTTGCAAAGACCCAAGAAAATTAAAACTTTTCCACAGGTCTGGTCATCGAGGTGGCGCCTTTGCCCAGGGAGAGGGAGGCAAACGGACTAGCCAACGAGAGTTTATTGCTAGTACCCTCAACAACGAGTTCATCACGAATTTCATTCCGACCATCCAAAGCACCGCCAAGGAATGGATAGGCCATTGTTTCAAGGAAAGCACCAATACTGCTGACGTTGTTAAGAAGGTTAGATGGTTCACGGCGAAGATAGGAACAAAACTCTTCTTTGGCCAGGAAGGGTTCTCATCTCCGGAGGAATTCAAAGATTTCATCAAAGCAGGCATTAACATCCATCCGCTTTGGATGCAAATTAAATCTAGTTTCTGGAAATTCATCTTGGGATCTAAATTCCATCGATTTGGACTGAGAAAGATAGATAGACAATACAATAAGCAAAACAAGCTTCTTGGGAAAATCTACGGTGAAAAAATCGAGCAATTTAGAAAGAGATTGCTTGAGCAGGAGCAAGCCGCTGAGCAACAAGCTGCATCAATCCCGCAGAAGTCGCTGCTATCCATGTTCTTGGACAGTGCAAAGAAATCCGCGAAACTGTTTGGAAACGCAGATATCATTGGACATTTTTCGACCTTCTTCTCTGCTGAAACGATCGCTACTGCGTCCTTCTTGACAAGCGCTTTGTATTTCCTTGCTAAGTATAAAGATGTCCAAGATACATTGCGCTCAGAGATTAAGGAGAAATACGAAAAGAGCGAGAGCGTCAGTTTCGAGACGCTAGCCCAAATGAGATACTTGGATGGCTTCTTAAAAGAGACTCTCAGAATGCAGCCTCCTACATCACTGCTCTACCAGCGAAAAGTGAAGGAGAGCATGAACTTGCTTGACCTGAAGCTGAAGAAAGGAGACCGTGTCAATGTCGATATTCTCGGCATAGGCCACAACCCAATCTTATTCACCGATCCCACAGAGTTTAATCCTGATCGATGGCTCGAGAAAAAAGACCATGATGTAAAGGAGTGGTTTGCACATCTGGTATTCTCAGCAGGATCCCACAAGTGTCCAGGCCAACAGCTCGCGATGACTGAGGGCAAAATATTCATTTGCGAGCTGCTTCAGAAGTTTGATATTAGCATTGAGGAGTCTCAGAAAGTAAGGCTAGGTTTCGACTTTGTTTACCATATTAAATCTCCTCTTGAGTTGACTTTTACAAAGGTATAGATTCGTCCCAATACCCATAGGCAGGAGGAGCAGTATATTCTGTAAATAGAAATTCATCTGAACGATTATAGTCCGTAATTAATGTAACCTAGCTTTATGATGATTAACCAAAACATATTTCACGAAAAGCCTTTTAAGCGAGAATTTTCATTTATGAACTTTCGTTTAAGAACAAATATATTTTGTTATAATATCCTATCATTATACAACTAAGTTACAACTAAAATTTCTAAGCAGTAGATTGTAATAAGCCTCAATCTTATCGCAATCAACTCACAAAAATCAAAGATACTCTGCCGCTTCCGTTTCCCGAAGCTCACAGGTATCATTGCCCTTATCGTCGAACGTCTGGTTATCTTTTATATAAATTGAAAAGTCTTTCTGCGGAATCCTTCGTGACTCTAATTTCTTCACCGAAGTACCGCTGGCTGATTCCCATGTGTTCATTTTCAAAGCAACATTCTCCCCACAGTCTTTATGAGGCGAAATTACGCCACTCATCGGTCCTCCAACATTCGTATTCGTCGGGCTCACTGCAAATCCATGAATCTATTAACAAATATTAATTTCTGAATGCAACTTTTCGATTTACCTTCTCTTTTGGTCCATCTCTGCTTGGCGTGAGCAAATCTCCTGCCGCCCATGAAGTAAAGACATGAGAGCCTTTCTTTGCGGAATGAACGACTCGGTTGGCATTCGCGCCCTCAGCGATCTCGATGGTATGGGGCTCATCATATGTGCTTGTTTTATTCATGGATACCTTGCTTCTCCTGCTCACCAAAAGACTCTCCAAATCGTATTTAATCTCGTAAGGGTCATTGCTTCGCTGATGATAAACCCCTTGGAAATAATCTCTGCTCTTCATTGCTTCGTTAAACCCATCCATGTCAAGTAGCTCTTGCAGCTTCTTCGCCTCTCCCAATTTCTGCGAGTTTCTCAGCTTTTCCTCTTGTTCCAAAAACTGCTTGAGGATCTCATCCGAGGCTTGAACATGCTTGTCGACCTCGCATTGCTTGCAATAGACTAATATATCAGTGATTATTTTTTTCCTGCTGCTCTGGAGGATTCGAAAGGTAGCAACAATCAAAATACCCACGAGCATCGCGCCGCAGACAATGGTGACAACGAGCCAAAAGTACCGGATCTGAGGGTCAAGCGTAACCGCCTGATCTGTGGTTGTTAGAATCACGATACCCGCGATTGTCGCTCCAAGAGAAACCAATAGACAGAAGACGACGGCAAAAAACCCTGCCATGATTTTAGGCTGCTGCTGGAAGGGGATGCGCCGCTCTCTACCTGCGATTGCATAAAAAACCTGGCATTTTTCACAATTCGCTCGCTTAGTTGATAGAATATATGCTCGTAGACACTCTCTATGCGCCATAAAATTGCAAAGACATGGATGGATGAGGAAATTCTCTTGCTGGATTTTGTTTTCGTTGCTTTTTGGAGCAGGTTCTGGGTTTCCTAAAGCAATTTGCTTTCCTCCTTTCTTACATAGTACACATGCTCTTCGCATGTAATTTTTCTTTCCCATATTATTGAATATGTCCTCGGAGAGACTCAATGAACTTGGAATTGGTTTGACTTCTGTTTTTATCCCTTCGACCTCAGGAAATTGCATTTTGATGGAGGACTGGCTAAAAATCCTGTTTCATGAGATAAAGGTGAATTAATCATGCAAATAGAGTTATTTATACGCTTTTGGAGTCTTTTGGAGGTCAGATTTATCCGATTGAGCGGGTTTGCGTGCAGTTGCCTCAAGCTCTTTAATTAGATCCCTTTCAACTGAGAGATTTATCCAACTTTCCTGTTTATGGACGTTTAGAATGTCTGAAAAACTATGCTGTTTTTCTCTTGTCCCTTCTTTAAGGAAGACTCTTGTCGGAGATAGGCATTGTTGTGTTGGGAGGATGTCGGGCATGAACTGGTCGAGATCTTTGGTCGGATAAGTATCTCTAGCTTCGTTATTGTTCGAGCGAGAGGCTCCTATGTTTTCTAAAGCAGGGTCTTTTAGTATGTCATTGGGTACAGATTCATTCATGGATTTAGAAAGGAGTTATGATGGTTTACTAGCGTGAATAAAGTCAGTTCAAAGCAGCTTCGTTCAATTAGGAAGTAATTATTAAATAAATTTTTATTCACATTGTTTGAGTAAACTGAAAAAATTTGCGTTGAACAGAAAAAAAATGGTGGGGTGAGACGAAATGCCATGACTTTCTTCATTTATTTATACTTTCCTGCCTTTGGCAAGAAAAACCTCATATGGTGGAACGCAGAAAAATCACTGAGGAAATCATGACAAAACAATCGAGAGTAGGCCCATTGAAAATTCAGAAGAAAAATGCGTTTAGTGTTGTTGAATATCGGTCTAAAAGGGCGAGTTCAATAAGGATTTGGTTAATGTTTAGATTCTATGAGCGTTCTTGAGAATGAGTGATCAACGATTGGATTGTGATTTTAGACCCAGAGCAATAAGGCACTAAGATAAACCTGCGATCAAAGCCGCTATCATATATTCAAGAACAGTTTGTTAAAGGTTTCACGCTCATTCGTTGGCCTAGATCTAGACTTTTCTCCTCACTATTTGAGATCAACAAAAGAGCATATAACGAAGAAAGGGAGTCAACATTCTTACAAAGATAACTAGAGCGTAGCGGTGAGTATCTCGCAAATTTACTGCATCTCCTATCGAAATTCAGATAATGTTAATTTAATTAGTGTTCACTAAAATAACAAAATTACAAGAGCACTACTGCATCTATCTTATTGACACCACAACTCATCATGAATATTTAGAGCTTCAAATTCGTTTTTTATTTTCATAGACCTCGTTACTAGGGTGCCTATCCTTCAATCTTCTAAGGAAAGTCCATTTTTAATCTAATTATTCAAAGAAAAATTTTTTTTCTCAGTAATTAAAGCTTAGCCTCATGATCAAATTCGTATTTTCAAAGCCCAAATCTCAATTTTACGCTAACACCTTAACGCTTGTTTTCAGCTGACTCAATTAATTTTAATCTGTTATATTTAACTAATAAATTGTTCTCATAAGTGCAAACAGAGGATCACTTACAAATAAATCATCACTCATGTCCTTCAATTCCACGGACGAAAATTGCGAAGAAGTAACCTCTGTTTTTTTTCAAATTTCCACTCACCTCGCCTCTAGGACCTTAATCATCTTCTCCTTATCGACGCCTTAGAAAAAGAAAAGAAAGAACCTCAGGATATTGAAGTAAAAACTCTCCAATCATCATTCTTAACTCCAAATCAACTTTTAGAGGATATTCGAGTCTATCAGCGGTCTTGAGTTCTTCAAAACACTCTTTGCTTCGCAGGCTTCAAACGCTAATGATGAAGTCTACTATCAGCTTTGTGCGAATATGAAGCACGAGTTTTTCGAAGCAGGGAAGTTTGTATTCAAAGCAGGCAATCCTTCAAACGGGAAGTTTTATGTCATTCTCTCCGGAGAAGTCGGCGTGATTATCCAGACTCAGATCAAAGGTCTCTACGATAAAGATAAAGAAAAGATAGAAGAGATCCGGCGCACTCAACTCAATGCTCTCCCTTCACTGACTCATCTGCCAAGTTCAGACGGAGAAGCAACTCCAACTCATTCAAAGAAATTGACCATTCGCAATTCGATGATGTTTCCGAATCAGAATCAGAATCAGAGCAATAGTAGTAACTTCCTAAACGTGCCATCGGGAACAATGACGGCACAAGACAGGCGAAAAAGCTCAAAGATTGCAGGTGCTGATACGTCTGCAAAATTAACGCTCACTCCGACTACTCCGACTGCACAATCCAGCCTTGGAGGCGTGTTCGCAGCGAAAAAAGCATCGAGAAAATTTGGAGATAAAATGAAGAAAAAAACAATTCAAGGCGGACCAGCTCCAGCGGATGAAGATGAAGATAAGCATGCTGAGTATAGGCAGATGGTTAAACGATACGGGAACCTTGCGAGGGTAATGGGGAAAGGAGATTCTTTTGGAGAAACAGGTAAAAATGAATTTGATTTGCTAGTTACGAATGTTTATAGCGATAACGCAACCTGGGACGAACCGAACGGCTAGCATTTTATGCAAAACGGATTGCCATTTTCTGATTATCGATGAGCAAACCTACAAGGAGCATTTGAAAAGAACTGCAGATAGGAAGACGGAGGTGCTGATGAAGACTTTCTCTTTTCTGACGCAGGTCAGTTCCACGCAAATCAGAAACTTGCTGGTCAATAATTTTCAAGTAACAGATTGAGTGTTACCCCCCTATTGAGTAATATATTCAAACAGAATGAGGTGTTTGGTAAAGGGGACGTGATTACTATGGAAGGACCGATCAAGGAGAAGCCTTACTTTTATGTCCTCGACATCGGCCTTTGTAAGGTAGAAAAACGATTTATCGTCGAGACGCGGAACCCGTACAGCAAGAACGAGGTGTTTCATCAGCACTGCAAATGGGTTACGGTCTGTACGATCGGGCCAGGGACTCTCATTGGAGAAGAAATACTCTTGCAACCAAATCGGGAAGAGCACTACGAGTATAAAGTCACAGTAAACTGATCTGTTAAGCTAAGAGCAAACTAATTAATATTAAATAGGTGCTGTCGAAATCTGCGACGCTGTTAAAAACAGATAAATCCTTTCTAGGGATCCATCCTGATTTAGAAACCCCCATCCAACAGTTCTATCAAACAAAGAAAGAGCAGCGAGACGAAATTTACAATAATCTGATCCAAGAGTACTACCTCAAGGAGAGGCTGGCGCTAAAAAGCTCAGACATATTTCTCAAAGAGCATGGTAGCCTCGCCGGGGCTCTGAGAAAAAGCTCCCTTGATTTCTTTAGCTTGCGATCGAAGCGTTCAAACGATAATTTCGAATTGAACAAATTGCTTCAAGAGGCGCCTCCTAATACAGATAGAACGCATTTGAAACAACAGCAGCCAGAGCCTCAGAAACCTGCAAAGAGACTATCGCAATTGCCAATAACTTTAAACCGGAGAGAAACAATCTCCTCAACAGGAGGAGGCGCAGGAGCTCTTCCTTCGCTTCAACCAGTCACTTTGACAAAATCGAAAAGCACTATATCACTGAATCGAGGACTCACGTTTGGTGGACCCAAGGCAAATCCGAGCCAGGAGACAAACGGACAAATCCCAACCGAATCCGATGAGTGGCAGCAGCAGAGCATCAAACCTCTTTGGACTAGCCCTGACTTTCAGGAAACAGCAGCCAATGCTAGTGGCTTGGAAGAAGAAGAAATAGTTGACAAAAGGCCAATTTTGCAGATGATCCAGACGTCGTATAGCGTAAAGAAGGAGTTTCTGAATGAAAAGGACTACAATATGCCGAAATTCAAACACGGGGAAGACTTGAGAGTGAGAAAAGGGAAAACCATCCGACTTGTTGAGCATCATGAAGATCTCAAACAGAAAGAGAATGCGAGACAGACCATGCAGTTCGTGGCGCAGATGAATTATCTGAACTTGAAGGAGGAACCTGAACTGCTCGATGTTGCTGAAATCGGAAACTTTAAGTTTGTTTTCGATGAGAGTAAAAACACCAGATTTCACGAAATTTTAAAGCAAAAGCATTTAAAACATGGTGTTTTCTCATCGCGGAAGAGTATAAATTACATTCAGCACAGCGACTCTCCTGCGTACGGTATGCTGAAACGTATACAGCAAGATAAAGTCCCAGAAACCACTTCGCCGATAAAAATCAAGAGTGAAAGCTCTGTAGTTCCCAATAAAATCATGAATAGTCCTCGAGAAACTCTGTCGTCGCCTGTGCTAGCGAAACCAGGTCAAAACGAAAAGCAAAAACCTCTCACAGCGCAGGTTAACGTGAAAAAATTATCAATTTCTCTGCCTTCGAGCGGTCAATATGGCATGATACCTCCACTGAAGCCAGGGGATCAATCAACCGGTACAGAGCTTCTCTCGCCAATGGGAAGAGAACAATTTGAAGGATCCATTCACTTTTTGACTACAAGGACACAAGACAGTGGTTTTTCTACCTCGCGAACAATCAAATCTGAGCCACCAAAGTTTGACAACGACGCCACCGCTGCTCGCAGTCGCGTCCCTCCGATCCACTGCCATAGCGACCTGCCGGATGTCAGCGACGTCTGTAAGAACCAAAAATATACGAATTTAGTGCAAAGGAGCATCAATAACAAGAAACTATTCATGAGGAAGCAGAGCATGCACATCAGCCGGAAAAGCTCAACAGATTCTGGGAAGCCCACTGATCTAAAAATGAAATTGCAGGCTAACCCAATTTTCCAGAGTCCTTCGTCTTAAAACTATATTAAAATCATTGTGATCTTTTATTGCTGACTGATAAAGAAAAAATTTTGTTAAATTCATCGAAAATTACATTGTTTAGGCTATTATTTTCATTTGATTTTAAGATGAATACATATAGTCAAGGTAAAGTAAAAGGAAAGCGAGAATTAAAAAGAACATGGACCATCGGATTCCATAAGAAGCATTGTATTCAGCAGATTTATGTAGATGCCTATTTCCTTGCTCGACGAGCTTGTTGCTCTGGATAGTCTCGTTTAGTACTAGCGATTACAATAGGGAGATTATTAACCAAACCATCTCAATAAATATAAGAATTACTTTGTTCTGTGGTCATGTCCTGATCGTATACTTTTTCCGAAAACGTATTCATGAGCTTCGACAGCTCCATCAACTGATCCTGAGTCTCTTGTACACTAGCGAACTCATTTTCGTACTTATGCATCAACGTCATGGTCTCCTTTCTGAGTTGCTCTTCCTCGGCGTTTGATAACCGCAAAGAGGAGTCAGTTTCAGATTCTGGAAGGGTTTCTCTGCGTTGGATGCTTTGCATTTTGGGTTTCTTTTGGAAACTAAATAGAGGTTAGATGACCCAATGCTGAAATTTCGTTACTTAATAAGCTTTTGGGTTTGTTGAAGCTTTTCTGATTTGAGTCGTTTATAAATGTTTCCGACTTCAGATAGTTTCTTAAAAAGACAAGAAATTGCCGTTTTATGATGCGCTTGGTCGCTATTGAGAAGTGTCAGTCAAATTTTGATAATAACTATTGTTGGGTACCTTGCGCTTTGGGCAGCCTTCGCTGCGATTTGTAGTTCGTTTATCATTTTTTCGACTCGGCTGATCGATTTTCTATAAATTTACAAACCCGCTCACTAATCCGCCCAAGGAGAAAGAAAATCGTTATTTACACTATTTCATCATCAAAAGCTGTCCTTTCTTGGTCGGTAAACGCGTCCTTTCTATGAAGAACCAATTAACGATGAAGATTGCGCATTAATGGAGGAAGTAGCTACCTGAAATTAACTGAAGCGAGGTATTTCTCTTCATTATTGAGTAGAATTTTCTTTACGCTGCTGATATTCAAAAGCTGATGCAACCAAGTTAATTCTCATGAAGAAAGATTGTTTGGGTACAATATCCTTGCTGCATATATTGAAGAACTGCGTATTTATATTCGTAACATTGGCATTCGGTCTCTCTCTGTGGGTAAGAGGCTTAGATTTGGGTACTCTGCTGAGGAATTCCTTTGTGAGGTCGGTCATAAGGTTTATTTATTTCCGCAGATGATTTATTTTCAAAAGTGATACAAAAATTTATTTAGGAAAAATGACGTGTGAATAGATACTCCAACGCAGTGGTTACGCGTAAAGTATTGGATTCTTAGCATTATTCCTAAAAAATTTCCTCATAACTGTGGATAACACGCTTCAGAATAGATTAAAAACTAAAAAAAATGCGCACAAAATTATTTCTTCTTGGAAAAGGCGTTCTTCATGAAAAGCGTGACAAACTCCTCCTGAGAGATCTATTTCAAATTGCAAATGACTGCAACAAAAATAATTTTCTTACCTTTCCGTCACCATTCACGTCAACCTCAGCGATTATTTGTTTCCATTCTTCATCATCGAGCTCAATGCCTCCCATTACTGCTGCTAGTTCAGCCTTTGTGATGAATCCATCGCCATTCTGTGAGAGATAGAAATAGAAATGATGAGTTCAAAAGCTTTTAAATGAGAAGCAGTTACCGTATCAAACAGAGTAAATGCTTGAGCGATCTTCTGCTTTGAGAGAAGTAATTCTTTATTCATCGCAGCCATTATAAATTCTGAAAAGGCCTATCAGTATCTGCAGCGAATTGGAAAAATAAACCTGAAAAATCGATTTGTCCGGAACCGTTAACGTCGACTTCTTTGATAATTTTAGTCGCCTCGTATTCTGCCTTTGATTTTGATTGGGTTCCAAAGACTTTCACATACCCTGACAGAAAGCATTCAATATGACGCATAACCACAACAACTCTACCTTCCACAAGCTCTTCGCGAGTTAAAATACCATTTCCGTCTTTATCTAATGACTGGAAAGTTTTTTGGAGCTCATCTCTTTCTTGTTGAGTAGTAATTTGCGCGACGATGAATGTCATAATGGCCTGTTTGAGTTTATTCTTCGACTAATTTGCGAGAAAGTTATTGAAGTGTTGCTGACAATGGGAAAATACGCTGAAAGCACTGAGATTATCCAAAATCTTTTTGTTGAGTGGTCGCGTTTTCGAGTTCTTCTGCATCCATGGGTCCTCCAACGCCTCTTTGGCTGAGATTCTTTGCGCAGGGTCTAGCGTAAGCATTCTCTTAATGAGCATTTTGGCCTCCTTGGAAATCCTCGACCAGTCAACATCTAATAAAAAGTTGGTGAGGATTAGTTGGCAGGTGCTGCTTTAGCTTTACCGTCAAAAACGAATTTTCCTGATTTGACTTTTTTCATGATTTCAGCATCGTTTCTACCGTTAAAAGGCGGATATCCACACAATAAAATATACAGAATGACTCCACATGACCACACGTCGCATTTCTCATCGTAGTTTCTGGCAAGGACCTCAGGTGCTATATAGTAAGGCTGTAAATATGCAAAAAAAGAAATGAGTTCAGCAATTTTGCGAGAAATTTCTTACAGTTCCGAATTTTTGAGTCATTTTCTTTCCAGGCTCGAATCTGCTTGCAGTTCCAAAATCAATAACTTTGAGCGCAGCGTCCTGCTTCTTCGAGTCGAGCAGCAAGTTCTCAGGCTTTAGATCCCTATGGACGATACCCTTCGAATGGCAGTACACAACCGCCGACAAAATCTGCTTCATGTACTCAGACGCCTGCTTTTCGCTAAAATTCTGCATTTGTTGAATTCTATCAAAGAGCTCGCCTCCAGTGCAGAACCTTCATGCCATTAGACGAAATCAACTTTAATTTGACTCTTACTCTGTGACTAAATAATAGTTCGAGTCATCTTGGAAGAGCTCGTAAAGCTTCACAATGTTCGGATGGTCCAGTTCCCTGAGGATACTAACTTCTCCGAAAAGCTTTTGCGCTTCTTCTCTCAAAACAGACTTCTTCTTAATGCTTTTCATTGCTCGCACAATGCCTGTGGTTCTGTGGGTCACAGTACATACCTTTCCATAAGCACCTACAACATCTCAGCGTTAAAACTCCAATAAATGTTACCTTCTCCCAAAACTTGTCCGAGCTTATAAACGCTCTCTATCGATGCTGTTTTCAGACTCACGAATAAATCTGGACTCACTTTCAAATCTCCACCAAGAAAAGAGGGACCTTTTTTCATCTCTGGTACCTTAGAGTCATCCTTTGTTGACGGCTCCTGTGTCTGGGTTTTGATAGGTACAGGCTTTTTGACGGGTTCAGACACCGATTTCTTATCTATTTCCACAATTTTTGGAGGTTCCGACTTTTTCTCTTCTTTTTGTGGTTGGGAGGCAGCGTCCTTGGTGCTGCTGTCGCCTTTTACATTCGTGCCTTTACTTTGTTGCTCTTTTAGTGGTTCCGTGGGTTTTTTCTCAGGCGTTGCATCTTTATTCTCGACAAATGATACCTTGTTACTTTGGGTATTAGTCTGCTGCTTTTGCGAGAGCGTATTGCTCTTTGGCTGCATTTCTGGAAGTTTGGCCTGGTCTTCTTTTTGATCTTGCTCATTAGGCTTGGCGTGGACGACTTTTGGTTTATTCGCGACATTTTGTGGAGGGTTTAACACTTTCGACATGTCAAGTCGTGGGACCTTCACATTGCGTCCAGGCGCGTCAGCTTTCTGAGGTTCCGACATTGCCGCTGTTCCGTCTACGGGACCAGTGCTTTTGACCTTTTCGGGGCTTTTTTCATCTGAGAAGCCCCGTCTAGAGTTTTGCCGCATTTCCACTATGAAAGTTAATGGGTAAAGGGTAAGATCACTTAGGTTGTTTTACAGGGTTTTTCGGTGTTATCGCTACTTGCACAGCAACCCATCTTGTCTCTATGTTTTTATTTTAATGAATCAGTTTGTGATTTCGAGACAGTAATAAAGTGGTTTTATAAATTGAACGTTTGAGTTGCAGGGTAATTAATGCAGATAAATATAAATTGGGTTTTTGTATCAAGCTCCTTGAAAGATTGTATTTGGAACTTAATATACTAAAGAGTGCTTCTGCTGATTGTTGCTACTTGATAAAAAAGGCATCTTTCATAAAATTGTGACATCGAATACATATTGGCATGAATACATCAACCTCTTTACAGATTGATCGCTTATTGGTGTTGAACATTTGCTGAATTTTGTCACGACGACTTTTTCTTTATTAGGTTTTAAATGATTGCTGTTTCATATCGTATTTATTGCACATGGATTTTTTTTTTAACGGTATTATATTATTAGAATCTGAGTTTAGCAAATATTAAAAACGATAATGATTATTGTTAAAATTCATTTTTTAAAAAAAGCAATTTAGTTCTTTTAGGTAAAAGTAATAAAGCTTCAAGAATAGAGCCTTTCAAAACTATGGCATTGAAAATTATAATTCTCTTTGATTGTGTATTAATTTCAATGTATGGGTAAATGCTAATAATGCCGATAATAACAATTTTCGTTAATTATAAAGGGAAAAACAGTCTAGAAATGTGCTAATTAGTCGATACCTTAGAAACCATGAAATAAGTATGAATAATTGAATCCAATACACTACAAAAAAAGTCAAATGACTACATCATTGGTCGTGCATGGTTTATCTTCAAAGGCAAAATCTAGTACCAAATACTACAAGTCTTCATTATCAATGTGTCATTTCGGACTCAATACATAGTTGATAATATCAAAATCTACACCATTTCAAATCCTGAGGAATACTAATTTTCAAAGTTTCAACATACAAAATCCAACTAAATCCCCAAATTCCCAAAGAGCTCTCCCAACTACTAAACATGAGTAAAAATGAGAGAATGTTCCTCAAAACGCAAGAAAAAGAAAAAAAAGAACGGTTGGAACCTATTCTCTGACGCAAAATAAACGGCTAAAAACCCAAAGATTATCTGGAACGGGGAGTCTAATTAAGCATTTTATGTCTCATTCGCAATGAGAAATTTTTTTCAGAATCTTATCTATATTATTAAGAAAATTTTCAAAAAAAATCAAGAACAATAACAATCAATAGCCAAACTTCTGTGACTTTTCTCTTTAATAAACACCTATGAGCATGGATTCTATTTATTCTCATTAACATTCATTGTTCTTGTCCATTTGAATAAATCACTCTATCGTTGAAAGAGACCCGATAGTTTGAGTCTAATATCATCTCAGTCTGTTTGTTAGCCAATAACACACATATCGTTCAGATGATTCAGCAATTCAGATGCAAACATCAGCTTCTCAATAAGATCTTGTGGAATTTTCTTGAACTCAGTCATTCGTTCATTTTTCTTCCTTCTTTCGTATCAGCCGAGGCAATTCAGCAAATTGCTTGCCTGAGGCTCTTCAACATACGTGTTAGGATCGTGCTCTTCAGAACATATTTTATCTTAGAATCATAGTAAATCTTAGAAGATTCTCACAATCAGTTTATTTTTAGTTTCTCGTAATTTTCAAATGCTTTTATAGAACGTGTTTATTAGAGCTTCCTTTCCTAGCTTCAGTCAACTTACCTCTCAGTCTCACTCAGCACCTTCCGAATGAGATAGTCTTCTCTCAATTAATTTACATTCAAAATCGATAGACCCAACTATCTATTCTCATCCTAATTCATCTCTAATTCCGATATTTTAGTGTCGATCCAATCTATTGGATCCTCAGAATGCTATTTCTACTCCTTTCTAACTCGTTTCTTAGTCTTTAGTCTATTTTTCCATTGAGAAGAATTCAAGAAATTTAGAGAGTTAAAGCTCTGTTTTTTAGAACAAACCCTTTAGTGGGTTCTTAGAACTCCGAGGAAAATAATTGTGTTTTATTTCTAAACTCGTCATGGATTAACTGAAACCTCTAGAAATTTGTCTCTTTCGAGGTGAAGAACTAGTTTTGAGGTTCTTAAGGCAATAATTAGAGCTTTCCAGGGTCTTTTCAATGGGTTAGACGTTACGGCCTTTGCGTTGTTAAAAATTTAAAAGCCTTAGAAGAAAGTATTAAATTTCTAATTTGATCGAATTTTAGAACGCATCGACTGTTCTAAAAAGGCACATTGCTCCTTTTCGAAATTTTCGGAGTCTTGACTCACCAAATTCAGTAATATGGTAAATTTTCAGGCTACCAAACCCACTGATGGAGCCTTTCTTTGTCACCTTAATAGCCCTTCATGAAATCCTAAAACAGTGTATTTTGTTATAGTTCTAATATCTCATTTCTGTTCCAATTCGAGTCAGAACTACACAACCCCACGTAATATTAATTGGGATCCAATAATTCTTAGGTTAATCCAATGACGTACTTAATGACGCAGTATCTTCTGTCAAATTTAAGATTCTAAATCACGAAGCAAAGAACTTTCTTTAGATCATTTTCTGCTGCGATTCCCGTTTTAGAAAGCTCGATTACTGTCTATTTAAGGCAAACGTGTTTGGGTATGTTATAATACAAAAAATCATTTCTAAAAATCATGGAGTCCACCACTGTTAACAAAGAAAACGTCCATAAAGTCCTCCACGCTATCTTCGACGCCTGCGAGGAAGTCGCAACAGCAATCAGAGATGTCGATTGCGCTGTGGGAGTTGAACAAAACAATGCCTTCGGTGACGACCAACTCCATATCGACGTCTTGGCTGACAAGCACATCTTTGACCATCTTAAAAAGACCGGATTGGTCAATTTTGCCTGCTCTGAAGAGACTCCAGAGCCTCATTACTGTGGAGGAAAGGAGTTCATTGTGACGTTCGATCCTTTGGATGGCTCCTCAATTATTGATGTCAACTGGACCGTCGGAACGATCTTCGCCATCTGGCCTAATAAAAATGATCTCCAAGGATTGACTGGTCATGACATTATCACCTCAGGAATTGTTATCTATGGCCCTCGAACCAGTGTGGTCTATTATGATCTCGAAGACGGCAAGGTCAATGAGTATAAACTCCACTATAAGGACGAGAAAATGCCTGAATCCACATGGGTTAAGATGAAAACAGGACTTCAGATCAAGCCTACTACCAAGATCTGCGCTCCAGGAAACTTCAGAGCGTTGTCTGAGAGCAAGGCCTATATCGAGGCATTTGATTACTGGAGAAAGAACAAGTATGTCTTGAGATACATCGGAGGTATGGCACCTGACTGCTACGCCATCTTTATCAAATCCGGTGGTATCTTTGCTGCTTTGACCTCAAAGAGCTGCCCACCAAAGCTTAGACTCCTTTATGAGTGCCAACCTATCGGATTCATCATTGAGAAGGCTGGAGGTAAGACTACTGACGGAGAGAAGTCCGTCCTGGATATTGTGATCAATGGCTACCAACAAAAGACCACTTTCGCTTGCGGATCAAGCGAGGAAATCGACAGAATTAACAAATTCTGGGCTGCCGAACAAGCAGAGCTTAAGAGACAAGCTGCTGAGACGAAAACTGATGAGAAGACCGAAGTGAAGACTGAAGTTAAGGCATAATTTGAGTTTGGTTCGATAATAGGATTAGTATATATTGGTATGGACAATGAATAATAAGGAAAAGTTCTATTTGCATACATAAAACGTTATTTAATCTGATAAATCTCTAATATGGATCAAAAAAAAGGTGCTTTAGCTTAGGACTCTCAAGGAAATTAGAGTGATTAAGAGAAAACAGCGATTTTCGAAGCAATTTGAAGCATGCTTCACCCTTTCTCGGAGAATGATGGGATAACGGGTGCAGGTAGGATTTGGGTTTGGATCAGGGAGGATCTCGAATGGAAATCATGAGGTTATTATGGAGGAATACCCTTTTCTTGTAAAGATAGTGGAATCTCATTGGTTTTAACCGTTTTCGGATCTTTTGGCTGAGAAATTAGCTTTATTTCTTACTCAATGCGACGGTTATGGGGAACTATTTCAATACACCACTCAGACGCATCCGCAGTGAGAGTTAATTTTGAGTTTCAGTCCAGTTGCATTTTGAAAGCAGCTTGATCCGACGTTGTCTACTGCATTTCTCGAAAATAAAAGCGTAAAACTAATCAAATCATCCCTGAATTGGGTCTAAGCTGCTTTGTGAATTCAAATAGCGTGGATTAGCTTTGCTTTGGAAAAGAAGGTGGTATCGTGTTTCCTTAGGCGTCCAGAGTGATTTTATCAACAATACTTTAATTACGAGGATATTAACTGAATTGAAGAGCGAAGTTTCAAATAAATTTTCACAACTGAACAAATTGCACACTGAAAGGATTCCTGCTTCTTTTTTCTTTTTGTCCAGACAGGCTAACCTTCAAAAAAATTGCGAGAAAAAGGTTAATCAGGCAAGCTTTACCACTACTAGATGTTCTGCTAGATAAAGTCTACTATTCACACACACAACATATTAGAGAGCTCTGATTGTAGCAGTTCGATGTCTGAAAATGCTATTCCAAGTTGTTTGAGAATGGAGCTCATACTCTCTTAAATGACGGAAATCAGGAGAATGCGGTCAAATAACGATAACGTTGTATCATTAATTAATTTTATCGGGCATTCGGATACACAAAAATGAAATTAGTTTTCAAGATCTCCAATCGTTTATCGAATTCTGAGTTCGTTGATCTATTGAACGAATCTTCGCACTGCATCGACGTTCCTCAATATACACGTAAGTTCCAAGAAAACCACAGACGTATATCGAAACTGAAAGCTTGAACAGAATATCACATCCTTGATCCAAGAGACATCACAGATCTCAGATTACCTAAAGCTTATAGCCCTTGTTACACGACAATTATTGAGTTTTTTCATGACTATTCTCTGATTATCGAGTTTACTATCTGAAAGAGAAAAGGCCAAAGAAGAAGAATATGTTGATTCAGGCAATAAATTTTTTCATACTTCGAAAAAAGCTAATATACCAATCAAAATATGTACCAAATCAAATTTACTATATCAATTCATTAGCCTATGCACATGCTGTTCAAATTATGCAGCTCCATTCAAACCTAAGAACCGCCGGAAATATTACAAAATAGCAACCTACAGAGGATTTCCAATGAAAGTTTCCCGAGAAAATCTCAATGAAGAGCAGCATACGACACAAATCCCATCATGTCCTTTCGTGAGAGATCTGAAGAGTTTCGAGGTGAAATGCATCCTTTCATAAACTTGTAGTCACTCTCACTTTCTCTCTTCGGTTTTCTTCTCAGTCTCTCGAGCATATGAGTATTGTCTTCATTTGGCGAACTATTGTCCTCTTCAATTACTCTCAATTCCGGACGCGATGAGGTCTTCTGATCGAGTTGAAAGTTTTCCTTTTTCATTAATCCATGTGGAGCTTTATTATCTTCAGCGTGGTCTTTTCTGTCGTCAAGCACTTCCATTGCGCCTTGCTGAAAAACACTCATGTGGCTCCTGCATACGCTTGGAAATGTATGCTGCGGAACGTAATTTAGGTCAGTCACTCCAGCTTTCAATCGCGCGGCTTTGTCATTCTCTTTGAATGGTGATGTTCCGTATTTTGGGCTGTCTCCTCGAGGACTAAACATCACATAGTTGTGCTGAGGGGAGTTTTCAGGCATTCGTGTAAATAAGGACTTTTGCTCTGTGTTGCTAGGACTTTTCATTGATGAGGTGCCCTTTGGAGTGTTTCCTCGGCTAGAGGGAGAGCCAAATATGCTGTGAAGAGCTGCATCGCTCTCAGAGTCATTGGAATGGATTAAATGAAGCGGGAGCTTCAGTACTGAATTTTTCTGAGTGGAGTCCCCTGACGGTGGCTGCTTAGTTTCATTTGAAGGGCCTTTCTTCTTTTCTTCCTCAGAGTCCCTGAAATGGAAGAGACATAGCGTGTTTTGCGATGGAGAATCAGCTATAGGTGATATAATTTTCTTCTTTTCTCCAAGGCAAGACTCGGAATGGCCTTGAACGCCAACCACTTGCTTCGAGTGGTTTTCTGGTAATGCTGATGGTTTTATTGCCGTTTCTTCTGGTTGCGGCTTTTTTCGTTTGAGAATCCCCTTTTTCGGCTGTTTCAGCTCGAGGTTGTACAGAGGGTCTCCACCATAACTATAAACGTGAGTCTCGTTTTGATTTTCATTGAAGACGACAGACTTTGCGCCAGTTTTTTGGCATTTTTGGGTTGCTTTGACACTCTGAAGATCATTATGAGAGCATTGATCTGTAAAAAAATAGTCAAGAGAGTCTTGGAACTGGCTTTTCATTACTTTTGAATGTTTTGAATTTGATTATCTATATAAATTGTCTTCGATATGCTCGTTTAAATAGTCGAATTTCCTTCAGTTCTTATAAATTTCTGAGAACCATTTAATGTCTTGTGCCAAAGTAGACTGTTATTTTTCTCGCGTTCATTTACTCATCCAGTGCTATATCCACTATCTGTGCATGCCGATTGATCTCTAGTAACATCGTAGAGTGTTAAAGCTGAATATTTGTCTTTTCTGACAGGATTAGAGACCAACACTTATAACGTCAGTGAATCTGATGTAAATTTTTGGTAGTGAATCAATAAGAATGAAAATGCTTCAGTGAATTAAAAAAATTGTTTCTATCTCAATTCAGAATTAACAAAGATTTGTTTGATATAAATTCATAAGTTTATGGTTCTAATTCCAAAGTACAAAACCCCAAAGAGAAATATTGTTCCCATTCTCTTTCAAGTATTTCATGTACATTTCAAGTTAGTGAAATCTTCATAATAGTAGTGGAAGAATCTATACTGATGAAATTTAAAATGAGTTCATCACTCTTCGAATATTTCCCATGTGCAAAACATCATCAATTTCCTTTCATGTGTTTGGCAGCAAAAATCGACGCTGAGCAAACTAGAACAAACATCCAAAGAATTTTTATTAATTCTCCATGTTTTCATGGATTTCTACAATTTCTGACTTTAGTTTGCTCCGGTTTCTATTTAGAAACCTGGCTAATTGTGACCTAATTACAAGAAGAGAGATTTGTCTCTGGATGATTGAAGCACTATAGGCATATTTCCCAAAACGTTAAACAATATGATTTTGATGTAGAAAAAATCACCTTAGAATAATTAAAATCCGTTTTAGGCAAAATTTCAAAATGAATTCTTCATTGAAATAAATCAGAGAAGAACACCAAAAAAACTTTCACTTCGCAGGTTTCAATGAAAGGGAATGAATGGTTTAGAAGAAATACTGCTTCTTATTCCAAAAATAAAAAAAAAACTGGAATGACTGAAGAATTAATATAGATGAACACTCTGATATTCTTCAGACCTTATTGGTTAATTCATCATCTAGCAATATTGTACCTGAAAATTTGAGAAAGAACTGTTTATGTAGCATAAATATACCAAGAAATATGTATAAGCTTGGTTCTCCAAACGAAAACTATCTAATGATTATAACAAAAAGGTGAGCGAGGTGTCCCAAAACCCATTGAGTCCCTTTTTGGAACACCAGAAGACTCTCTAGGAGAATTTAACCCGCTCATAAATTGGTAGTCACTCCCAGAGCCTATTCTCGGCCTGCGCCTCAATCTCTCCAAAGTGTCGTCCTGACTCTCATCCGACCGCATAGGATGTAAATGTTTGTTCTCTGTTGTCACAACAGCTTCACTCACTTCCGCTTGGAACGAGCTTTTAAGTTGGGGTTTCTCACCGACTCTCAACAAGCGACTTGCATCTATCTCGTCCTCAGTGATGCTTTTTCTGCTATCAAGCATGTCAATCGCGCCCTGTTGAAAAACATTTAGGTGGGCTTTCGCCGTGCTTTTGCATTGGCTCTGTATCGGAACGTAATTCAAATCTGTCTCGGTATTGGGATGCTCAGATTTGAATGCTGATGTTCCTCTTGGACTGACTGGACTGAATAATGAATGACCTTGTCGACCAACGTCCGGGACTTTCAAAAACGTAGATTTTGTCATCGCTTTGTGATAGTAGTCTCCAAATGTTTCTAATTGTTCGTGATTAGTGCTTGGGCTTAATGTTGGCGTGCTTCTTGTTGGTGTGGTCCCGCTGACAGGAGTCAATACATTATCAAGATTTGAGTTATTCTCAGCGTCATTGAAAGCACAGAAAGTGATATTTATAGGGAGCTTCACTAGAGGAAGCTTCCTATTGTCTTCTGAAGGAGTTCTTTTGTGAAATATTTGTTTCTTTGTCTCTGAATGACAAGGCGAGAGGTCATCCGGTAATGCTGGTAGTTTTATCGTCAATCTTTCTTCTGATTGAGGCTTTTTTGTTTTGAGGATACCCTTTTTAGGCTCTTTCAGCTCCAAATTATAGATCGGATCCCTACCGTCGGTGTAAATATGGATTTGGTTTTTATCCTCGTTGATGACTACAGTTTTGGTTCCGGTTTTAGAGCGCCTTGGAGTTTCTTCAACGTCGTGGGAAACAGTGTGAGGCGAACACTCTTTAATAAACTGGTCAAGGGAGTCTTGGAAAGCAATGTGATTCTTCATTGTTGAGATTCGAAGTTAATGTATATAATTCTTTCAGGGTATGTGGCTTAAGTAGTTCAATTATCATCAGTGCTTATTAAAAGAATAATTCCAAATAAAATTGGTATCAAATGGGTTTTTTGTTTCCGTCTTCCACAAGCTGACCTATAGAAGCCGATCTAAAGTCCAGACATCATGCATATTCAAAGATGTTATGGGTGTTGGGATTCGAACCGTATTAATTGGAGGAAAATTAGTTCCTGTTTTTAGTGTTCCACTGCACTAAAAAATTTCAGCGTCGCGGCACTGCATGAAAACTTTCAGTAAATCAGGATCTGTAATTTTTTTTTATGATCCCAATAAACTTTATATCTTTTTTATTTCAATTTATTAGCGAATTCAAGATCAACAGTAGGCTTTTCATGTAGACTATACTAATTAGATACCTAGAACGGTTGGATACTTCTTCATTTAGAAAACCATCGGATAACTATCGCTAATATGTATATTTCAGAAGCCTTTTTTCTTCAATATCGAATAGAAAGTGTTTAATAGTCAAGGTAACTATGAATTACACACAGGTGGGAAAACCGATGTTAAAAATCCAAACTTAATGAAAAGAAAAATAAATGAATAGACCAGCATTAATCTTCAAAAGGAAGCTTTTTTTTGTAATCACTTGCTATTAGGATTGAGTCACTCCGATTTGGGAGGTTCCTGTACTCCCACTATACTATTCATATAGCTGAATAATTTTTCGAATAGCTCTCCCTGATGGTTTGAGCTCATATTTATCTCTAATTTCCATTAATCAGTTTGAGCCTCTTGATCTCTAAATGGGTTTTACTAATAAAGGAGATTGTTGAGGATTCACAGCTAATTTCGTAGAGAAGGATTCCTAAGCTTAATTTTGAGATTCTCCAATAAAATTCAGTGAACACTGGCAAGCAGCAGTGTGTGAATTTTTTTCACAAATCGGAATAATTTTAAATGTTCATAATTCTTAATTGGTGTTTTACTTTTACTGAGAATATATTTTCCAAATCTATTTCATTGACCATTCTCACGAATTTCTCATCTAGTTATTGTAAAGCAAATGTATATATATTTGTTCACAGGCGACCGGCTTACCCAGACTCTATCTATTAAAGGCTGTATTCGCTGTTAAAAGAATATATTCGAATATACTTTAATATATCATTAAGTATCCATCATTTTCCCTCGTCCTAGCCAATTACTCGCAAGATAAAGGCGCTCGTCCCACGGCATGCCAGGAATTCATTTCTGAACGTGTCAATTCCCATATTCATATGTGCTCAATGCGAGAAGGCTATAGGTCTCTTATCTTTGCTTTAAGCAGGATTTCAAGAGAGCATGCTATGCTCTCAGAGAATAACGAAAGTTTCCTCTCTATTTCTAATGGATCTAAAAAAAAAAAACGATGTTTCTATTTTCCCGAAAGAGACCAGTTATTTCTTCGATTTTAATTTAAATGTATACCAATAAACAACTCATGTATCAAACTGCGACAACAATGTTCCTCAATACATTGATTCTAATCTCAATATTCCAAGGGATTAGATGCAACTTACCTTTCGATAACAGTTCTCATTTACCTAATCCATTACAATCTCAAAATAATGTCTTACCAGCCTCATTGGCAACGAAAATCACTGATAATTCGGCGGATTTTCTCAACAAAGCTTCCAGCATAAGCGAAGCTCCTAACAAATCGAAGATAAACCCTGCAACTGCCACGGCTAATCTCAACAATCCTATTCTACCAACAAATGCAAGCCAATCACACCCGAATTCCAGGAAAATTCGACATATTACATCTAGAGGCTACCCTGACACTAACCCTGTCAACTTCAGAAATTACTCTATTATTTATCATATCGTTCCTCATATACACGGCGACCCTGGCTGGATCATACCCATCGACAGCGATTTTAATGGGACACAAAATACTCGAGGTGATTCATGTGTATCTTGTGAATTAAACACAATCTTTGACCTTCTGCGAACAAAAAAACATCGAGTCTTCTCTTATGCTGAAATGGCCTTTTTTGAGACGTGGTACAACGCTCTTCAGCCTCAGCTCAAAAAGCAGGTCAAAGAGCTGGTGGCCAACGGCCAGCTGTACTTCCCAAACGCCGGGTATGTCATGAATGATGAAGCTTGCACGTACTATGAGGATATCATCGACCAGTTTATTTTAGGTCACCGTTTTGTCCATAAAGAGTTTAATTACACTCCTTCTGTCGGATCGTCAATCGATCCCTTTGAGCACTCGTCGACTCAAGCATATCTCATCGCACAGATGGGGATGAGCATGACTAGTATCGAGAGAATCCAAAGTAAAGACATTCAAGACCGAAAGAGTCTGAATAGGACGACTTTCCTGTGGGTTCCTGATGAGAATTTCCCAGAGTGGAATTTAATCGGACACCTCGATTTTGTAAAATACGGAGACACGCCTGATAAATTCATTTCATTTCCTCAAGATCCCAGCCAGAAGAGCTACGACTTGAATCGAACTCAAGCTTGGTTAGACAGTCAAGTGACGAAATACAGCAAGAACCATGTGTATTTCCAGATTGGAGATGAGTTGAATTACAATTTGAATGAGAGTAGTCGGCTGTACGAAGCCATTGAAAAATTGGTCGATGACCTCAACGGCAACGAGGCGAATTCCAACAAAAAAGCCATTCTCAGCTCTCCAGACCTCTATGCGAGTCTGTGGTACGATCACTATAATCAGACTCCAGGTATCCGGCTAAGTACCAAGCATGATGATTTCTTTCCCTACGCTGACAATTCAACAGGAGAGGCCGTGGATTGGAATGGGTTTGACACTAGAAGCGCAATGCTCAAAGGACAACTTAAATATCACGCGTGGTTTCTGCAGACAGCGAAGAAATATCTTGCTGGTCTCCTCTTAAACGTCGCAGAATCACCTGCTAAACAGCGGTTGGTCGAGCAAGTTGACACTGCGGTAAACCAATTGGAGAGAGCAGTTGCGCTCTGCCAGCGTCTTGATGGGATTGCGGGGACCTCGACAAAGTTTACGAATGTGGATTGTTTACAACGACTGAAGAAAGGTCATGCTGAGGTTTGGAGCGTTATGGCCAGCCTAATGACTTATGAAGATAAACGGATTTTTAAAGACCCATCGATGCTAACAACCAAGCCTTTTCTCGTTGAAAAGATGACAACTTCAGCTGGATTAGCAGATTTGACCCATACGTTATCAGTTGAAGGCGATTTTGGCCACATGCTCTTGCGAGTTTATAACCCTGGACACAGTAGAAAGACTGTGCACCGAGTAAAGATCCCTCATGGCTTGATACGAGGTAAAATTGCTGAGAATTCCTGATTTAATGTTTGTGTTCTATAACCCTGAGTAGTTTACAACTCCAGCAGAAATCTAGCGGACTACGATGTCATTTGCAGTCAGGATTACCTTACTAATTCGTCGAAGGAAGACTGCGATCTTTATATCTCTGATTATTTCCCTGCCTACGCGACTCGCTTCTATTTGATTGAATATTCCGCTGAAAGAGACTCTCAAGTGGCAGTTTCTGCCCAGGAAGGTCAAACGACGAACATTAAGCTTCCTTTCGATAGCTCAATCAAGGTAATAATCCGAGAGCTTGTGAAACTAACTATTGTTTCTCTTTATCAGATACATCCTGATAATAAGACATTCAGCTATAAATTTTGTAGTGGAGACGATGATTGTGTCTCTGAAACACTTACTTTGGATTACAAATACTATGAAAATTATTCGGAAAGAGATAGGGCAGGAGATGCAGGGATTGATGCTATGAAATTGCAGTTGCAAGAAAGACGCAGCCTCGCCAATGCGACTGAATGTAAAATTTATCAAGGGAAATATGTCACTGTGATTCAGGTAATTTTCTCATATTAATACTGGGTTAACTAAGCTTGTTTTAAGGTTGTTTATCTAAAAAACGGTCCAGAAGATCAGGCTCAGGCCGTTATGACTCTCCGTATTCAAAATCATGATGTAAAACGCGGAATTGAGATAGAGTCTTTTATTAGCTCGCTTTTTAATGTGGATCATCCCAAAGTCACAGAGGTAATTTTGCTGGTTCAAAGCCACACCATCGACAATGCGGGGGTTTTCAAAACCGATTCGAATGGCCTAAAAATGCGGGAAAGGTCACTCAATCGCAAGGCAGACTTCCCTATGGATAGATCGGAGGATCAAATAGAAGCGAATTACTATCCTGTTACTGCAGGAATCACAATTTCTGATAAGAATAAGAAAAGATATATGGGGTACAATTCTCGTGAGAGATTTCATTAACACTTGACATAGGATAATAAATGACAGGCCCCAAGGAGGCTCCAGCGCGAGGAATGGTGAGATAGAGCTTACGATAACCGGAAGGGTCCCATCAAACTATGGGAAAGGAAACGAGGAGCCGTTAAATGATGGTAGAATTTGTATTAAAAGTATAGTATAACTTTAATTTATTCAGAGTTCAACGAGACGACGAGGTCGCGACCTGAAAAACTGAAATGCACTCATTACTACGTTTTTTCTGAAAAAAGTACTATGACTACTTTTCCTATGATATTAAGTATCATACTTGCTTGTTTATAGGTGAAACGGAGCTACAAAGGATGTTTAGAAAGGCTCAACTTGAAAGAGATACACAATTTCTTACCATATATCAAGAAATAACGACCAAAAGCACATCCATTTTCATTGAAACAGAACCTAAGGTCATGGAGGATGCTCTTCCTCCATTTGTTGAGGCCTCGATTCGGCAATACGCTGGCTCTGATCTCTTTATTCGTTTGGTTAACCTACATGACACTGAAACCGCTGTGAATATATCGCTTGTGGATTCTCAAGGCAGTATTCCATTATTAGCGCATATATCAGGGGTAAAAGCTCGGGTTAGCGCTTCGAAGATCGAAGAGGTCTCTTTAAACACGATTATGAGCAAAGAGGCTGCAATAAAGCGAAAATATCAAATTCGGGAGGTCGGAAAGATAGACATTGACTCGTTACTGATTAAAAGTAACTCTTCATCACGCAAGACGATGCAATTGATAATTATTTGATCTAGACCTTTCGAATTTTACCATGAGACCGTTGGAGCTTCTGACATTCAGAATCTCTGGGTTCACCATTGATAACTCAAACAAAGCTCAACTAGAAGGTAAAATGAAATCGAAATAACTTCTTTTTCTAATTTAATATTGTTTGTTTTGGAATAGTCCAGCAAGCCGGGCATCAAGAATTTGGGGGAGCAGCTATCAGCATGCATTTTTCTGAAATAGAGAGAGGAGGAATATTGACGCCGTTCGAATCCGAACCGACAACAATCAGAAGAAGCATTCATGCAAATGGAACCAAAAAAATGGGAAACCTATCAGCACAAGATTCAAATAAAAAAACACCTAAGGAAACTGAGTTGCCTTCAACAAGTAGATCAACAACTGACATTCCCAATAAAACACAAGAGAGCAATCAAAAACGGACCTCAACGAATTATATGGCAAGAAAAGAAGGGATAGACAGTTCTGGTCTGTCACCCAGAAATAACACTTCGAATAATTCTACGAATAAAAGGATTGGTCTCGAGACAAAGAGAAATAGAAGAACAGCAGGCTCGTTGATCACAATTCTAATACCTTTATCAGTGATTGCAGCTCTCATTTGCATTCTACATTGCCTCAAGAAAAGAAGAAATTTGAGGATCGAAATCCATGAAGGAGTAAATCATGCGGAAGATACTTCAACCCCTGACAGCGAAAGTGAAGAAATTAGCCCACATATCGAAATCTCGCCAGTGAATTATGGTAAGTTTCTTTTGTGGTTTTTCTAATAGCCATTGTAGACATGCAAGCTGTGAAAGACGAAAGTCTATAATGACAAACAAATCGATTGACCGCATCGAAATTAGCAAGAGTTAACAAAGACTCTCAATTGAAATTTTTATTTCAACATTTTTTTCGTGCATTTTCAATTGTCGAGATTTTCAGAAACGCAGATATTATGCTATTCTAAATCATTTTCAAAATCCTCATTTTGAAAGAGCATCATTAACCTCAGATTTACATCAATCTCAATCGTAGGCACTAAGCTAAAATATTATTAAGACAGCTCATTCAATGTTTTAGTAAATGAAGATAGCAAGTTTCATCTTATCCTTCTCTATTTTCAACGATAACTCATTCATTTAGATGACTCATTCATTTAGTTTGAATATACTAACTCAGCAGCATTCGCTCTATGTATATCTCTTTGTATATGATGATATATATTATTTTCTCTGTACTTAGCCGGAAACAGCATGTTCGGCCAGCTTTTGAACATATCTTTGTTCCTTAGGGTTCCAAGTGACCACGAACTGATCTGGCACACTCCATTCTTTCTCCCAATCATCTTCTCCTTTTCTCGCAGTGATATTGATATTGCTAGCGTTGGAGTACACGATCTCAGTGTCTCTTTCTTTGGTCAAATAGAGGTTGACACCACTGCACTTGTTCACGTTGATAAGTGGGCATCTATTCACCAATGAGCTAATCGTTTTTGCTTTATTAGTTACCCTTGCATGACGTAAACGTCAACAGACTCGCAGTTCATGAGCTCAACAGTCGAAATAACTTTCTAATAACATTGAATTCATCGTAAAATCACATAATAAGCCTTATTTTACATCAAGCACCAATCGAATCTTCTTGCTATTCGCAATGGTGATTCCTTTCGCCTTGCCATCGACTTTAATCGCTGAATTAATCGAGTTGTAAACTGCGACCATAATAGTCATGCTGACTTCTTCAGCCTTAACGTGAAGAGACTTATCATTGTCGTAATTTTCCTATGTATATATATTCTATCAGTCTGTTCACCAACTCATATCGCTTACAAAGTTGATAACGTTGAATTGAGTATATCTTTTTGGCTCACCACGAGGGCCCTTATCGCTGACGACCTTAGGCTTCTCTGCAGTTTTTGGGGCTGGCTTTGCTTCCACCTTGGTTTCAGTTTTCTTCTCTTCCGCAACTCCAGCATCGCCTTTGATCGCTCTCTGGAGAGCAGCATGGTCTTTTCCTTTCCAGGTCAAACCAGTCTTGGCGTGTTCATTTGCGAACTCTAGAAAACACAGGTTATATAAGGCTCACTAGGGCTAATAAGTTACCTTTATGGGCCTTAAGGACGCCGATGAAAGAATCAACCCATTTCTTTTGCTCTGGAATCCTAACGAAAGAGATAAGGATTCAATGAACGGTGTTAGTTACTTTTTCATTCTGATTTTATTTCCTTTGAACTCTGCGGACTCGATAACCCCGTCAATGGCGGCGATGACCATCTCTTGGAATATCCAGAAGCAGCCTTGAAGACCATCAGTGAGCAATTGACCGTAGATTTCCCAGTCCCTGTTCTTAGCACGGACAAATTTCTCGTCAATCTTGTTCCAGTTTTCTTTCAAGGCTTTTTGGAGATCAGGAATGATGGTGTTGTCTGGCTTCTTGGAAGAGAGACTGGCATTGATCAATCTGTTTGTAAGCTCAAGCATGCCGATGGCGAGATCAGTCTAATTGACAAGTATTAGGGGTGGTTTGAGGGAGTGATGGGTTACCATTTCAACTATCTGAGGAATATTGGTTTCTGCTGCTGATTGCTTGAAAGCTTCGATCGCCTTAGTAATGACCTCGAGATTGTAGGTTTCTCCTTGGGCTTCTCCACCTGCGCCACCGAGAACCTTGGCGTTTTCGAGTCTGTTGGTAACGACTTCGAGTCTAGCGACTAATTCGGCTAATTTCGATTCCATTTGATATGGAAGGATTGAATCTTTATATCTTGATTATATTTATTAATTCGCTCTTAACCAGCTCAAGAAATTGACATCTATCTTTTTTTATTAGTGTGCGAATGTGAATAATTAATTTGGAAGGAATTGTCGTCTTAAGAGAGTAAAAGTAAACTAAGATCTCATGAAAGGAGGCAAGTCTACTAGATAGAACCTTTTTGCTCAAAAATTTCATTATATATTTGTAAAACGAACTAAAGAAAAATGATGGGATTCACAAAAAAAAAACAAAACAAACAACAACAGCAACAGCCAAAGGGTAAAATTATATTTACAATATTTTGTTGAACCAAATAGACATGGAAGTGACTTCAGTGAGCTCTTTAAGCATTAGTAGGGAGGGGTTGTTCCATTTCATTCCTGATAAATTGTTGATTCCTTCTCATAAATATAGGAGCACCCAGAAGGAATAAAACGATTTTTCTTTAAGTGGAAACAAGCACAGCCTAATATTAATGCTCAGACTCTTTCTATCATTTAATATAAGCAAAAACAGGAAGTTTATTCTTTTCACTTTTGATGACTGCTACACCGTTCTGGCGTTTATTGTAACACCACTACCTATCTCACATAAGTATAGGGGAAATCCGCTTCAGAGTATGCTAACAGTAGCAAATTAGAATACACTTTCTTTTGGCTCAAGGCTTCAATATTAAAATTTGAAAATATAACCTCTCTGAGGAACAATTGCCTTCAGTTGATCTTGACGTGATAAACTCGCTGCACCCACTGGAAATCAGCAGAGAAAGTAACTTTCACCTGGAAAACTGCACAATGATATTGCGATTTTTATTGGAAGAATAAGATAGATTTATTGCCGCGACTACCATTTCAATTCATTCCAATTAAGGTTTCGATACGACAGCTCACCACTGGACCACTATTCAAAACCATCATCATTATTCCATATTATCCTCATATCTAACGAAACTGCAAATGCAAAAGCCAATTGAAACTTAAAGAAGACTGCTCAGCTTGGACTCTGTGCTTATTTTGTCTGCCCACCTTCAGAAAACTCCTTAAATGCTTTATTAATGAAATCTTTCACTTAAGTGGTCTTTTTAAAAATTCATTTTTGGAATCCAGATACCTCAGTATTGTTTTCAGAAATTAATAAAAATAAGCTAAGCTTTTTACAGAAAATCAAAGATAAGCAATAAATGGACGCTAAGGACAAGACCAAAGGAGAGGAGGAGCAGAGAAAGACCAGAGTTAGATTGACTCTTACCTGCAAGAACCTCGAGAGCGTTGAAAAAGGTAACCTCATACCCTTCCAAACCGCGCATCACACTCCATAAAGTCTCCAGAGAAATGATTGGCAGAGCTAAGGGAATCGAAGGCGTCAAGGTCCACGGTCCTGTCAGAATGCCAACCAAGATCCTCCGTATCGGAACAAGAAAATCCCCTTGCGGAAACGGTATGCTTATTCCTGTCTAATGAATAGGTATCTAACCTCCTCGATTAGGAACAAACACCTACGATAAATGGGAAATGAGAATTTTCAAGAGAGTGATCGATTTTGTCTGCACCACCCAAGAGCTCAAGGAGATTACCAGCATTAAAATCAATCCTGGTGTCGAAGTTGAACTCAACATGACTGAAGATACCGCATAAATGAGTTTTTTCAGGCTCATTGCGAAGGTGCTTAATTTCAGTTGCCTTTGATATTCCGTATATAGTAGTCCGTGATGCTTGCTGTTGTTGATTAACTCCGTGAGTTGTAAGCTTTGGAAGCTATTGTTGCTTACTTGAAAAAAAACCTCAAATAAAAAAAGCGCAATTTGGTGTTCTCATTATTTGTCAATATGTAGATAGATCTCCACATACTTGAAGAAAGGAGAGCTTTTGTAAAGCATCAGTGTTTTCGTCAAGATAGTAGAGGTGTTGCTGTATTAAGAAGGAAAATATTTCAAACAGAGAGTGAATCAAAGGAATGGTCTAGTGGAAGCGAAGGTATTCAATAATAGGTTTCTAAACTAACGATTGAGCTCTTGAGTCATTAACTCTAAACTTTTTACATATACTCTTCAAAATCGCTATACAAAAAGACTTTTGAAGGTTGCAAAAAGATTATTGAGTTCAGAAATTGGCTAGATCTGATAAGGTTTCATCTGCACATAGGAATTAAACTATCATAGAAATTGGTCTGATAAGTTATCAATATGCTATCTAAATTCTTGCATTCATATGTCTCTATAACTAACTCATCCTAATTTGTAGCGTAAATTTCATTAGAATTATCCATAATTTACCACTCAGGAGCCTAACTCTATTTTTTGAAAAAGGCTTGATATTTCTCCAGTCCCGTTGTTATGAATGCAGTATCTCCAGTCGAAGTAAGTTTAATCGTCTTTTCCGCACACCGAACACTCCGCAAGAGCACTAATTGTCCAACATCAAAGTTGAATCTCTCAATCATCCGATTCCATAACGTTAAAACAATACTCTTCGGCTCATCCCCCATTTCCTCTAATTGAACGTCCATAACGAAGTGCGTTTTATTATCCCAGCCACACATTGTTTTATCGCCTTTTTTGACCACTTTCAGAACAATATCAATGAAAGTATACCCTAGAGAAGGGTTTATTTCACTGATTTTGAATAGCTTCTGTGGCTCAAGATAAGGAATGGAACTATCTTCGAGATATTCAGAGACAATAATGGCTTTCAATGCCGCCATCGTAAACTTTCGCCTCGAACCCTTAAACGGTTTAACGATATAAAGGCCAGCTAATTCATACACTCGGCCCTCTACAATTAAGTTTTGATATTTTTTGCTAAGCTCGTGTCCAAAGACCACTCTAGCTTCATCAGAGTTACTATCGAGGATGTCTATCAAAAACCGATTGTTTATTGTTGGGCTCTTGTAGCTGACTCTGACTTTGATTTTTTTGTCAGAAGATCCATAGGTTAGGTCTTTGATGGGCACTATTAAGTCACTAATGGTATAAATCTGTGGGATTTGCTGCTCTTGTTGAATAATTGATAGCAGCTCTTCGTATTCATCGTCGTAAGTCGATTGTGTATTCACCTCTGCTTGATCTAGTTGG
>ENA-UOTZ01000218-UOTZ01000218.1-compost-metagenome-genome-assembly--contig:-NODE-218-length-48401-cov-11.896946_pt1 | contig 48401 bp, 41 predicted proteins | sample MGYA00238144_ERZ746983 | MGnify/ENA primary metagenome ERZ746983 (study PRJEB28759, sample SAMN06268863) | compost metagenome | isolation source: single cell | place: USA: California, Emeryville, Joint...
TCGTAGTAGTGAACGGAATAAGTGATTGAGTTCTGGCCGAGGTAAATTGGTGACTTGCTGTATCCGCTGTATCTGGCGTTGAGGGATTGACCCTTCAAATTTCGTTGAATATTGTGTCTGACGACGTGGATTTGATGGAAACCACCGTAGAAGGTCTTGGTTGTTGGGATGTTGTTGACGTCACCGAGACCGAAGATATTCTTGTATTTTTTATGTTGGAGGGTGGCTCTGTCGACATCAAGGAGGCCGCCGGTTTCCCTGGTAGCCAAACCGGCTTCGACGAGACTGTCGTGTGGTCTAGTTGGGACCAAGGTGTACAATTGACCGTAGCCACGGGTTTCCTTTTGGCCGGTTTTTAAGTTTTCGAAGACGGCTTGCTTCTTGGTTTTATCGATGGACTTCAAGTTCCAGCCGTAGTCAACCTTGATACCTAATTTCTGAATCTTATCCTTGATGAATTTGTCGGTTTCTTCGTGGTGTTTGCAGAAGGTGTCATTGGCGTTGATGACAGTGAAAGAGTGCTTTGGTGACAATTTACCTAAATGTCCCATGGTTAGAACACCGAAGAGATTTAAAACTCTTACCAGTTGAAAGATGCCATCTCCAGACTTCAGTGCTGACAAAGAAGTTAAGACCACCGACTATGGATCATTAGATAAGCGTTTCTTTGTGTCTTAATTACCTTCTCCAGCATATGGGTATGGAGGGATGCAGAAGAATGCATCACCATTGGTGAAATTGTAGTGCCATCTAGGATAAGGATGATGGAAGGATCTCCATGATGGGTGGTCGATTGGCATGTAGACAGGATGTTCGACATCCGCCCACGCCTCCTCAAGACCTGGGACAAGCCCGACGTCTCCCTTGAGACCTATTTTCAAATTTTAATTCAAGAATGAAGAAAAGCGAAGAGTACCCATAGCGACAACGAGCTGGTTGTAGCCGATCTTTCTTCCGCTCTTGAGGACAATGGCGTTTTCTTCAGGAAGGAATTTCTCGACTGTGCCGACCTCACTGGCAGTGTACATATTGATGGCGAGCTTGGCATTGATCAAATAATCTGTTTTTGCGCATCTCTGTTGTTCGTAGATGAGTCTGAGAGGACCGCTCTGGTTGATGGTCTGGTCAAAGACGACCATGGTGCTGTATTTTCCGTGGGAATCGTCGTCCAAGTGTCTGGAGAAGATGGCTCCGAGATTACCACCGACGATAACGACCTCGTACTTGTCCAAATCTCTTCTGGTTGGTTTACGCTTGCTTCCAATGCCACCGAAAGAGGCGCTGGAGATGTTGCTGAGGGATTTGAAGAGAGGAGAACTCTTGGCAAAAGCGGATTTTAATTGAAGCATCCTCTATAACTAAGAGAAAATATTTTATAAAAGAAATCGAAGGAATACTAAAAAGACATTTAATCAAAAAAAGATAAGAAAAATGATTAAATTCATTTGGATAAAATATCCACGTCGAAAGAAATATGAATTATTATGCATTAGTAATTGCCACACAAGAATTATCTCAGGAAAACCTTCCACAGGAGAGATATTTCCTGAAGATATATGTCCCATTGCAGTTGTATATTTGAATAAAAATCTGAAGTTTTGAAGTGCAAAGAAACGAAGGCAAAGAGAAGGCACGGGCTTGATTTATTCAGTCTAAATATGAAATTATAAAGAGCGTGTGGAAATAGGATATTTTTTAGAATCTTTACAGAAATCAGAAAGAATAGATATGAATACACGAACAAACAAACACCAAAAGTCTAAGGTGTTGCGATAGGTACTATTTTTGATGGTTTGTAAAGACTTTGCCTTTACTTTGTGCTTGGATTGGTCCAAAAAGCGCTCATTGCTTACCGCCATTTTGATTCTGCAATTATTCGCGAAATCAAAAAGCTAACCTCTTAGACTTCTAATCTTATGTACTACTAATAATGTGTGCTTACTGAAGCTGCAGGCTTCATGATGACTCTAACAAGATAGATCATTAACTCAAATTAGAAGCTTCTGAGAGCGATGTATTGGTCAAACTATGGTTGAGCGTCTTATGCCAGAGACCTTACAAGAGGCCAACGTCAAACACAGCACTTGATTCTTAGGAATTTATACAATATGATAATTGTTAGCGTTAAAATCCTTCGTTCAGTGATTACGACGACCATAGGAAAATCGCTCTGTTTAATACCGAAATTTATTCAAATTTATCCAAGAATCTCGAAAAATTGATAGCATGTTCATAAACACTCGCCAAGTGGCTGCTATTCTTTCCATTTTCAAATACAAATACTTAAGAGACATTGCTGCACCTATAAAAGACTATCTTTTCCCCACTGCAATTGCCGTCGGATCAGTTTTTGTCTGTAAACCAACCTCTACTCGATTCATTCTAATTCACCCTATCTTCAGCACGTTTGGATGGAGGACCTGATTTACTCGCGATCTACATTCCTTGGGCATATACCGGGTACGTGAGGGATGTATTTGTGGACGTCGCTATGAATAAAATGATGAAACACCGTGAATATTTTAAAGTAATTGATGATCATGTCATTTGATTTGACCTATCTTCCTTAGATAAACGGATTAACTCGTACCAGCTATTATACAGCCTTCATAATAGACGGAGTTCTTAAATCCTGCATTGTAAAAAGCCACATTACTATTTTTTTTTTTGACACGCCTCTTATTAATAAGACTTCGCTTATACTCGTAATTGGATTTGCTTTCGGAGGGATTTCTCAAATTCACGGATGGGTAAGCGAGTTTGTGCAATTTCACAGCTGACATTTGTTCAATCAGAACTTGTTCTTTGTGTTTATAGTCCTCGAGTTGAACGCTATCGCAATGACGTTTGTCTCGTACACTTTGAGCATCTTCCTCGAGGACCCTTACGTCGGAAGCGACATAGTCGGGACTGTGTATGGCATGATGGGCTTTTTCTATTTTATTGCCATTAACTCCTCATCGAAGTAACAACTCACAGAAAACAGCTTTATTTAGCCCTTTTACTAGGCTGATGCATTTCTGCAGTTTGCTCCCTCCAGCAGCAATGACTCTCAGCACGGTGGGCCAGGCAAACAACATCGAATTCAAGCCGTGGGATGGAGTTGTAATGTTGTTGCTCGATAACGTGCTGTATTTCATCATCTTTTTCCTTTGTGACACGGTATTGCCTTGTGTTTGAGCGTGGCTGACATTCTGATGATAGTTCTTTGGAATCGATAAAGAGTTTACGGGAAGGTATTGGTCGAAGATTTTCGGGCGAGGAGAGCAGAATATTGAGTTAGGAGCAGGAAATCGGCTCAGCACGCCGCTTCTTCAAGGTTCGAAGACAGCGTCGGTCCAGATGAATTTAATTGACAGCGATACCAGCTCGGCAATACATCACGAGCAGCTGCACGTGCACCAAGCGAGAACGGTTTATATTGACGGATTGAGAAAAAATTACGGTGAGGTTGAAATCATCCGCGGACTCTCAGTATCAATGTACGAGAAAGAGATATTCTGGTAGAAATAAATTAAAGCTTACAGCATCCAGTTAACTCGGATATAGTTTATTAGGACATAATGGAGCCGGCAAAACCACTACTATTAATATATTAACAGGCTTTTCTCGGCCTGACCAAGGAACGATTAAATGTAGCGTCATTTATCTTTCCGCTAGATGTTAATATAATCGAATAGATTTTGGAAAGGACTTTCGAACGCAGTTCGACGAGATTAAAGACAAAATCGGCGTCTGTCCACAAACGGACTTATGCTTTCCCTTCATGACCTGCGAGGAGAACCTGCGCCTTTTAGCAGAGATTCGAGAGATCCCTCCAGAGAGAGTCCAGGAAGAAATTAACACTCAATTGCATAGAGTTGGCCTTTATGAAGATAGAGAGAAATTGTCATCCCAACTAAGCGGAGGAAACAGAAGAAAGCTGAGCTTGGCGATGGCAATGATGGGAGGAACACAAATCCTTTACTTCGACGAACCGACCTCAGCCATGGACCCTTCTTCGCGTCGAGTGATCTGGAACATAATCAAAGATCTTCGCAGTCACGGCAAAACGATTATCTTGACCACTCACTACCTGGAAGAAGCCGATGAACTTGCTGATCGGATTGGCGTCATGTCCAAGGGAGGATTCTTCGCTGTTGGGAGTCCTGAGTATATCAAAAAGAAATTCGGAGTCGGCTACCATCTCGAAATCTCACCAAAGTAACAAAATGTTTAGGTTTTGTTGCTTAATCCTTCCTTATTTAAGGTATGGACATGAGATTGTCAAGCAATTCAATAAACTGAAACCTGAGATCGCTGAAACCGTTATAAAGGTGATTCCAACTGCTACCGTTGTTCAGCAAACATCAAATCAAGTGTTGAAATTTTGTTTGCCCTTCGCATCTCAATCGAAATTTTCCGAGCTGTTTAAAACATTAGAAAAAGAGGAAGGCTTACAAGTAATCTACAAATCTCAGGCAATTTACGAATTATCATGAATAGCTGAACCTTGGCATGAACAGCCTAGAGGACGCTTTCCTAAACATTTCTATAGAAGAAGGCAAAAAAGACAATGAACAGGAAGGCCTGAAGATTTCCAACGTCCCTGAGAGCATAAACAAAACAGCGACTTACAATTTTTTGGAGCAACTTCAAGCCTGTTTCTTCAAGAGATATCTCATGACTATCCGCAGTCCTCAAGGCTACTTTGCTATTCTCCAGCCCATTGCTTTTATCCTAACCGCAACTGTGATCCCGCAGTCAATAGAGGATAAAAACCAGAAGCTCGCAGCTTTCATTGCCTTTATGTGTATTGGATTTACTGCAAACAGCTCGATCTACTGTGCTGGAACTGTCTATGACAGAGAAAAAAGAATAAAGTAAGATTTTTTGGATTGCAAAGCGAGACTGACGAAATCTTCGCTTTTAGATACGCGTTGAGGGTGATGGGCTGCAAAAACGCTGCTTATTGGCTCGGCACGTTTATATTCGATTTTATGGTCGTTCTCTGCTTCGTGGCTTTCTTACTTGTCCTTGTCTATGCTCAGTAATGATCTCCTCCTCTCTGAGATATGATCTAAAGCAAGCATTTTTACAGGAATATCTCCTACGCTCTCAATGACATGGGTACGTTTATGGCATTGACCTTAGGTTTCGTGTGTTCGAACATCACAGTGGCTTATTTCTGGGGTTTCGCATACGATTCGTCCATTGAAGCAACGGCATTCCATCCAGTACTCGCACTTCTAGGTAACTCTCTTTCAATCTCTGCTCTGGCTTATGCATTATGCTAGTTTTCTATCTATTGCCTTTTGCAACGCATGGGGTCCTCGCATGGTTCCAATTCCAAAAATTATCAACCCTTGCTCAAATAATCGGTTTCGTTATCGGACCATGTCTCGCGTTCCAGCAGGGTCTGTTCGCATTGAACCCTACAAACCAAGAAAATGATATTTTTAACAAGAGTCTCTTCTCAAACCCATGGGCTTATGTCGGGATTCTCGTGCTGCAAGCCACGGGTTACATGATTATCACGATTCTAATCGAGAACAGGAAATCAAGCGTCAAACTCCAGAACACAAAAGTCCTTCCGCAGATTCAAGGCGAGGAAGAAGAAGTAGACGAGTTCGCTGAAGATGTCGAATCCGAGATGAAACAAATGATGTCGTCGCAGAAAAAACCTGTTATCAAAGTTACTAACCTCCAAAAGGTCTATCCTCGAGGCCAACAGGCAGTAAAAGGTATTTCTTTTGGAGTCGAGAAAGGTGAGATCTTCGGGCTGCTTGGTCCCAATGGCGCAGGCAAATCTACGACTTTTAACATAATAACACAACTGATCAGTCGGTCTGGAGGCACGGTTGAGTTGGGTGGTCGCTCGATTGACTCGGAAGATAAATTTACGATTTACAAAGACTGCGGTGTGTGTCCTCAGTTTGATTCGCTTTGGGATTTGCTTACCGTTAAAGAACACTTGATTATTTTTGGGAAGATCAAGGGACTGAGCGGCAAAGACCTGCAGGAAAACATCGATTACTTTTTGGATATCCTGCATATTCGCCAGAATCAGCATAAAAAAACCTCTCAGTTGAGTGGAGGCAACAAAAGGCGGTTATGTGTCGCGCTTGCGTCATTGGGAGCTCCTACCATGCAGTTTATGGACGAGCCTTCAACAGGATTAGACCCGCTTGCGAGAGTTTATCTCTGGGATACGATTAAGCAAACTTTGGCGTTGAGAAACTCGTCGATTGTACTAACGACGCACTCGATGCCTGAAGCCGAGTCACTTTGCACGAAGATCGGTAATATTAATAGAGGAGAAGCAATTTTATTATAATTTCATTAGGAATCATGGTAAACGGTCGCTTTGTTTGTATTGGGAGCACATCTTATCTGAAGAATAAGTATGGGTCAGGATATAAGATTACGCTTTCACGAGGATCGAACCCTGAAGTTATATTAGCAGAAATCATTAAGGAGATCAGTCCTGAGGCGGTTTTCCTCGAGCAAGACGAAAGTGATGTGTACGAAACATATCAGGCAAGCTTTGGTTATTGTTAGTATTTATTCATGGGGTTTCTTTAGGTTCCGTCGAAGAATTTTGTATTCAGCAAGGCTTTTGAGATCCTTGAAGGTTTCAAGCAAAAAGGGGATATTGCGGACTTCTCGATCTATCATACGACGCTAGAAAACGTGTTCTTGGAGTTTTCGCGTCATCAGCGATCAGATGCGGCTGATGGGAGAAGGAAATCGGTGCCGCCGAGAAAAACTAGCGTGCAAGATATGGTTCAGTACGAAATGGCAAGAAAATCTGGGAGATCGTCAGTGAATAGCTTGTCAGAGCTGAAAATATCCCGTAAGTCTGAATATAGGAATTAAAAAATTTGGTAATCGTTAACACTAAATTCAGTTACTCTTTGCAATAGAGGAGAGTAGCTTAATGTGCATTTTTTTTTCTTTGACAGGTAGTTGTTGTCTGCATAGTGATATGTTCAATAGTAAATCTTTCAATTTATTATGTATTAGAAGCACATGAAGTAACCCTTAGTTCATTATAATTTCACTGGTTTTTTGATGTATTAACATTTTGGTTTTAATCAGAGATGAAAGAAGATAAAAGTCGTATAGAGGGGGACTGACTCTATAAAGGTTTTTTTGTTAGCTCTACTCAAACCTTCTTTCCTAACTACGCATTAGAAATTAACTAACCTAATAAATTTCTGATAGTTTTAAAACCCGGCTCGAAAATTATCCCCTGCTATCTTGGGAGTGATAATTAATACCAAAGTAGATGTCATAGACATATAATGTAATGTGAAGTAACATAAGCTTTTACCAGTTACAGCACACCACATTCTTCAAAACAATATTTCTCGATGATACTTTGGGTCTAACTATGTGGCAAGAGTTTTTTTTCCCTCTTGCATAATTCCATATCGTAAAATCTAATAATTTGAGCTATTTAATCACCTTTGCTTTCCTTCCAGTGAAATACTATGCTATTTTATTTTTTTGCTGACTGCACAAACTCCTATTCAGAATGCTTTCAAGATCTGATACAATCACTTGTGGCGATAAAACTGGGTTGTGTCTAGGATTTTTTTTTTTATGTAACTGTCGATAATTAAATAATTGAAAGCTTTCTCATAAAAGTTATATCTCTATATTTTGGAAAAGACTTCACCTTTAGCGTGTACGAAAAGGGCTTTATAAACTCATTTTTTTGTGTCTATCTCGTTCCTAAAAACTCAAAAATATGGAGATTTCTGACGAAGAGACCAAAGGCATTTTATGACAGATAACATATATAGCGTTTGATCTGAATTCTGAATAAGATATAAATAAAAATATAACCACTCTAGAGCCAAAATGGGAGCATGTTGCAGCCGCAGTGGCAGCTCAATCACTGCAGAACGTAATAAACCCTCTTTCTATTAGGTTTCTTACACCAAATAGCAAAATTCAAAGCTAAAAAACAGAATACTTATATTCTTCAAAGTGACATGGTCAGGAAAGTCACTAATCACGATGTTAAAGATGATTACAAGTTATTAGCGGTTCTTGGAGAAGGTTACAGCAACCCCTTCAATCTATTTCCCTTTAAAATCGTTTACTTTCAAAGGTGGATTCGGAGAGGTGAAACGAGCATTCCATAAAATCACAAACATTGAGCGTGCTATCAAAATCGTTCGGAAAAGCAACCTATCCAAAGATGGAGGGAAGAAACTAATGGACGAAGTCGCGCTTGTTCGTGAAATCGTAAGCAGTCGAAATACCATCTCATCATAGTACTAGGACCACCCAAATGCGTTGAAAATTGTGGAGTACTATGACGATCCCTACTGCTTCTATATCGTCAACGAGGCCTATACCGGAGGAACGCTTTATGACAAATGGATAAACGGATTCAAATTCACTGAGACGAAAATCGGCGAGATCATCCGAGATGTGTTGCGACCAATTAACTACATGCATCACAAAGGGATCGTCCACAGGTGAATTTCTTCTATTGGTTTTGTTGATGAGGTCTTCTATCGCGCTAAAGGGATATAAAACCGCAAAATATCATGTTTGCTACCGCAGATAACAACACTATTATTAAACTCATCGATTTTGGAGAAGCCTCCCCCTTTACTCATACGAAAAAGCTAGATAAAATCCGAGGAACCGTGATACTTTGCAATTAAGGTCTTCATCAGCTAATGAGTGTATCATAGGTGACGTACATGGCCCCTGAAGTCCTCGAGGGAAATTACAATGAGAAATGCGATATATGGTCTTTGGGCGTCGTGCTGTACATGCTGCTATCAGGGAAGCTGCCCTTCGATGCACATAGCGAAGAAATACTTAAGAAAAAGATCCTAAGAGCCGAGGTGTCAACCAATGGCAAAGCCTTCGAGAAAGTCTCTGAAGATGCGAAAGACTTGATACAAAATATGCTGAAAGGAGATCCAGCGAAGAGATACAGCGCACAGCAGTGCCTGGACCACCCTTGGATAACGAATGTATTGAAAAACATGCAGATTGAAAAGACGATAGATTTGAAAGTAATGGAGAGAATTGCCAATTTCAAAGGAATGTCAGCGCTTAAGAACGCTTTCTGGGCCTCGGTCATCTCGTATTTTTCTTCGTATGATGAAACGGTCAAGATTGTTAAGACCTGGACAACGCTCGATAAAAAAGGACTTGGAGTGCTCTCTAAGGAAGACTTGAAATCAGGTAATTTTGGTTGTGACGTCTCATCTGAAACTGGGTCCAAAGGGTTCGAAGCGGCTGATATGGCGATGAAACCAGCGGAATTAGACTTGATTTTTACGGCATTAACTTTCAATAAAAGTGGGACGATACTATATACAGGTAATTTTGCTTAGGTTTTTCTATTTTAAATGGTTTTGGATAGAGTTTTTGAATGCGGCCTTTGAAAAGGAATCGTTTTTAACTGATGAGAAGATCGAGTCTATGTTTAAGATATTTGACCAGGTAAAGATTGTTCCTGTGGGATGAACGCTAATGAGGCGACTTTCATTAGGATGCTGATGGTTTCTTGTCTCAGGAGGAGCTCAAAGATTTCGTGACACCAAACAGCAAGGTGGCAAAAATTGCGGACTATAATAATATGATTATTCACATTAATGACACCTACAAGGACAAGGTAATATGATGTGATTCACGGAATTACTAAAAAACGTGATGTCTCTCGCGGTTTAGGTATCACTTGAAGATTTCAAGAAAGTTATTCAAACATTTCTTTGTTGATAAATATGGAAATTTTTCCTGGTATTAATGAAAAATTGGTATGCAGTCCAAGAATTAATAAGGTTCTTAGTCTCTATTACGTCGTGTGTGTGTATGAAATAAAAGCAAACCATATTCAAATGCGTCCTTGAGTTGCAATCAAATTTCTAATAAATATCTGAATTACAAAATTCTCTTACAAAGTGGGAGAAAAAAATGAAAATTGTTCGATTTGTTGTGAATTTTTAGAGGGAATTTGGATTTGCCAAGATTCTCCACTAAATCGAGTGTCAATAAATTATTATGTAGTTTGTCTGCTCGCTAATACAAGGAACTTTTCATATTAGCGACGAAAAAGTATCTACAATTATTTCATCTTAATGCTTCAACATGGCAAAAAACTATGCATCAAAGCTTCTTAAAGCAAATAACGAAATTTCTATCACATCTGGCTCTTTTAATTTGATTATATACTGGCACTCTACTTTCTGGAATTATTTCCGATTCTATTTACATGATCTTCTCTATCTACTAAAAGTAATATATTACCTCAAATCGCGCTTACAACAATATACACTATCTTCGTCAGCTTTTCGCTTCGTGCCCAAATTGTTATTCGGACGCTTAACATTGAGAAATGATGGTTTCAACCAGAGATAGTTAAAACTATCAATCCGAATTTTTGCAATGTAATTAATCTACGCAATATCGGCTATTTCTCAAAACGACTTATCAGAAGAAAAAAAAAAAACACAAAAGCCGGGTGTGGCTTCATTGCTGGAAGAAAAATCTACCTTCGTATCACATCTTCATCACTTGAAGAGAAGATTCGTTCTATCTTTGACATTCAAGAGGTTTTCCTGAAACTAGGCCTCGAATTTTCACTATTCATCTCAAATCATCAGTCTCTATCATTCAACTATTTGAGCAATTTTCCGTCATATTACATAGAAACTTAGTTTTGCTGTTCCTCTTTGTACTGGGAAACATACATACATCATAACTTTCATCAGAGAATAAAAGAAACGCTGATTATCGCGGTAACGAACAAACTTATCGCCACTGATACTGGTAGAATCTCGAGCCACGCACAAACCAAGAAACTAAATTAATTAACGATAAATCAATTATCCGTTTATTCCTGCACAACTTGATAAACGTCAGCTAGCAGTCTTATATCTAAACTGAAAAATTTTCGGAATTAGCACAGATCTCTCTTGAAATCCCTCATGCAAGACAGTACAAATCTTAAAATCCCTGCCTCCGCAGCAATTCAAATGCAAGCTCAGCTTTCGAATCTCATCGCCATTCAAAATCTTCAGGAATACCTGAAATATCTGATACTGACGACATCAGTAGAACCTCAAACCATGACAGCAACTCCTCAGAAATTGTTACAATCCAGTCCTGAGAAGACTGTGCCACTGAAACAAGACACTGCTATGAAAATAGAAGAAGAGGGTTTCTCAGACGAATACAAAATTTCATTAACACCGACGCGAGACCATTCTTTCTCCACAAACGCCTCAGAGAGCCCAATGAATAAAAGAAAGCGCTCCTATAAGCTCTTTACTCTCATGCAAAAGAGATTTGCCGGGAAAAACAAGGAACAAGACTCAAATGAGACTTCAGGATCAAATGAAGAGAAGTCGAGAATACCACCAATCTTAAAAAAGAGTGCAAACAAGTAATTTAGCCAGAGAAACTTCCTTTTACTCATAAACTACTAGAGTGGTACATTGTGGACATCCATGGAGAGATCATTATGCCAAAGGACTCTGTGGAAGCTGCTATTTGAGATATGGTAGAACGAAAAAGCCTTGGAATTGTTCTCATGACAAGCTGTACGCGCTGGGGCTCTGCCAAAAGTGCTATACAACGAAATATCATATGGTAATTTTATTACTCTGAAGAGATGTGTAATGTGTTTGCTAACTTTAGAAAAAAAAATCTGTTGAAAATTCCGCGTTGAACGAAATCAAGTTCAAGATGCTTGGACCAGGCGAGGAATCAAGAGAACCGGCTAGCCAGAATCTCACCATGGAGGTAGAATCAAAAAAGGTTCAACTTTTGACTAAGGAGGGTCTGGTTGCAGATCTAGGAGTGAAAATTGAAACTTCTTAATTCTGGGGTATGGTAGAAAGGGATGAGTTTGGCTGGATGTCCTTTTCTTTTAATTAATTTGCAGAGTTTGATTTGAAAATACTGAAGAAGTGATTTTCAAAAAGAAGAAATTTTTAAAAAGTAAGCAAATGCCTATGCGTTTTGTCGTGATAATAACAAAGAATATATAAATATCCATTACATATAACTCATAAATAGTTACATTACATCAAAAGTCATCATTAAAAGCTGTTGCATTGATGAAAACCAGGCTCTATTGAAATTTCATCAGGATAGGATGGATTCTCTAGGAAAAAAGAGCTGGAAAGTTCAATAGGTATCTGGCAGCTCAAGCTTTGATGGTTGTGGGGACTCGATTGATTGATTGCCATATGTATATTAAGATTATTGGATATGTAATTCAAATTTTTATATAGATTCCTTTTCAAAATTGTTGCAGTATTATTAGAAGCTCAGTGAGATATTGCCTCTGCTTGGTGTCTTTGGCAAAGGCTACAATTCTTAGTATTATTTGATGATATCTTGCTGCACTATACTTTAGTTAGTTAATCAATATTGCATTGATATTCTGAGAATATTTCAAATTTAATAATTTTTTGGAAATTTGCAACGCTATATATTTTGTCAAATTAATTTTCTAAGCTATCATTGCCTTAGTGAGAGCCGTACCGCAACTTTATTTTGATCTTAGCCTTTTTAGAGTAGTTGGGTACCGGGTTCAGCTCAAGTTAATTGAAATGATTCTGATTTCAACAAAATTCTTTAAACGTAGCGATCCTTAGTCTAATTTACTAACGAAATTAAGTTAGATATCTCAAAATAATGACCATAATTATTGGGGTTCTAAGATTAAAACGCTCTCAGAGGCACGGTCTTCATGCGAGAGAAATTGGATGTTATACTTTTCTACCCATTGTTTCGAACTGCGTATTATTTCACCAGAACATCACCATAAAATTGCATACGTTCATAAATGATTCATTCAATAATTTTGGTCGTCGCTCTGGTCCTACTTGGTTAATTTCTATGGTATTTTTCTATCGACTCACATTTTTCAACAGAGAATTCCTCTTTTCGATCATAATAACTTTTTACACGAAGCACAATTGAATTTATCTCTTCTCTCTCGTATTACTAGATTATGATTGAAGGAATAGCACTTATCTCGATATTTGGTCTAGAACTCTCTCTGTTTATTGAACGGTAGCATAGCCCCTTAATGACTGACTTCATTTTCCTTTCCTTATACGACAAAGCGCCTTTTACAATTACAAAAGGTGATCTATGAACATCCAAAAGCGCGAAATTACCACTAATCGCTAGCTCAGGAACAAATAACTCTACCAAACTAAACGAAAGCATCCATTTTCTAAAGGATTTTATCCGAATTAAGACACACGCGCACTCCCTTCAGCAACAGCAATCCAACTGCTGATTATCGGCCAACCTTTTACCCTAATTGCAATCACAAGGCCCGAGAGTCGCAAAGACCTTTCTAATTTTCAATGGACGCGACAGCTTAGGCAAAAAAAATTCCTTACCATAGAAATATGGAAGGCTCAGTAAAGAACAATTGGCAGTGAACGCACCAGTATAACTCGAATTAATTAAATTAAAGTACTCCTTTATCTAATTTTCGATAGCTAAAATTAGCTAACGTGAACTTCGCGGGCCCTGAAATTTTTTACCGCTTGCCTTAAAATCGACGCATACTTTTCAAAGACTTTCGCTTAGAATACCTCATTAAGTCAACTACTTTGAGGAGACGCCTTATATTAGAGGCTCCTTTCATTATATCCTTTATCCGCCACTGAGATGCACCTCTCATAGCTTTCATAAACGCCTACTTCCTATAACCCAAGGAAAAAATTGTTAGTTATTCTCGGAATGACCTTGCAAACGCGTTGTGAAGATGCTAAGTTTCCTATTGATGAGAAAATGCACTATCAACGCCTTCTGTATTTTTGGTTCTTCATTGTTCTGCAGTTAATTTTAGGTTCTTCAAATTTAAAAAATTTTCTGGTTAGCTAACAATAATTAGCGTCTTCGCAAATAACTTAAAGACCGAGTTGAATATCACTTCGTTTTTTATTGCACTCTTGAAGGCGAATCATGGGAAGGCGCAAAATTGCGATTCAGGCTATAGCAGAGTCGAAAATTAGACACGTAAATTTTTGATTGGGAGGAAAATAATTTTGAATCTGTCAGAACACGTTCAACAAACGCAAGAATGGGCTTGTAAAAAAAGCTGCAGAGCTTTCCATGCTCTGTAACATCAGAATGCTCCTCATGTTCGAGGATCTACACGGAAATCTGGTACAATACTCCACGAATGGAATTTATGAGCCAAAGAAATACTTTATCGGCTGCAAGACTCCCAAATTCTACGAATTTACCTCAGGAAATGTAACATTCTACGTGGGCTCTCGTTCTAAACGGTCATTTTGATAAGTATCCCAATTTCTTCAAAGGAGCCATGTCAGAAAAGAAAGAAGCCAAGAATAAAATCGTAAGTTTATAACAAGCGTTTGTAGCCTGAACAAAACTGTTTTAGAGTGACAAGGAGACTGAGAATGTGATGAACAGTCCGATAGGATTCACCCGAGTTGAGACTGAGCAATTTGAATCACTTGAGTAAAAGCAAAAGTGTTGTTACACATTCATTGACCGTGCTTATAGAGCTAATACGAAGGCCGCGCTCAAGTTAGTGGAAAAATTGAACTCGACTCGCTTTGACATAGATGACATCAAAAATGAGTATATGATTCCTCCAGCCGATATGGAGTTGGTAAAATATCCTATCCTGTTATTCTGTTTATAAATATAAACGTGATTGCTCAGCACCCGGAGGGTCGCTTCACAGAGGACGTGAAAAAGCGACGCAAATCCGATGAGACTCAAGAAAAGTTAGAATATCAAAGCGATAAGGAGAATAATGAAAAGATGGACTCAGAAGAGAACGAGTCATCTGATAACTACTCGGAAGATAAGAGTATAAACCGCACGAGAAATAACAGCAGAACAAGGAACACGGCTGATTCACAAGTCGGGGTAAAAGAGGTCAGCAATGGCGCTCCGGAGGCCGCGATTAATCAGCAATTGCAAGCGCTGACTTTGAATTACGCGATAAATGCGCTGCAGAATCCCATGAATCCGTTGCTGTTTAATCACTCTAATACGGACCTGTTAGCTCTCACTAAAACAATGCTTATGTTCAGCTCCTGGAGGAATTCAGAAAACTTCGGGGATATGGGCGAGCGTCAGCGGAACGGTATGCCAAATCCCGGTATAACCCAAGTCAGCCGTATGAATGAATCTGCAATCGCAAACTACTTGCATTCGCAGCATAAGAACTAATATATTGTGGCTCAAAAGGTAAAGATAATTCCAGATAAATGGATGAAATCTATTAATCATTGTAAATTGTTATCGTAATCCAATGGATCCTGCATTAACCGAGGTGTGTCACTGGCACGGCCCGGAAGTTTCATAACCTTTAATCGATATGATAATATAAGTATAAGATTATAAAGAAAACTGATTCACCATTCAAAATAAATCTTTTATGTAACCACTCCTACCATTCTTAGTATGAGATCTTCCGTATATATAACAACTATCTGTGGCATTAGAACAATAATCTCAGAGATTATAGCTAGCAACTTGAGAAAGGATGACATGACATCAGACAGTGCACATGGACTACTCAGCAGCAGGTCTATGTGTGCTATCGTGAAAGCTCTACCTCAGTTCGAAGTGATTTCCAAGTTCGGAGCCTTATTTGACCAGTAGGACAGCAAAGGTAGCAACGCTTTGATGCCTGGTTATTTTTAGCTGCCAAGAGCGTTTCTATTGATTTAATTAAATAATAAACGAGGCACATGCGGGTCTTTTCACAACGTTAAGGAAATAAACCCGAATCACGTTTCTGGTGTGAGTGTAGGCGCACGCTTGAACTGATTGACTGGATGAAGTGTCAACAGCTGGGTATTGTGTTCAGAATGATTATACTGGCAATAGGTTTCCTTGGTTACAAAAAAAAAGCGCTAAATTTGTGATTCCGAAGCTGGTATGGTTCGGCTGAAGGCGGGAGTGGTAATATGTAGGATTCAAGAGGTCTTTTTTCAAAATTTCGCAATTTTGTTTTTATAGTTCCAAATTAGCTATTTATAGGCATGATTTGATATCGGCTATCTATAAATAACTCTGAAATAAATTCATGCTTGTTTAAATATTTTGGAATCAAACTCAAGCAGAATAAGCATCTTCTAAACGATTTAAAAATCAAGAGGTTTGCGCAATGTGAAAAAATGAGTAAATGAGGTAGTTGATGGAATTTTTTCATTAAGATAGGAAAAGCAATTGCTGTGAGTAAACTAAGAAGGGCTTTTCCATAAGCAGGTTTCGACGCGGGCGCATAATTAATACATCATCAATAGCAATCTTGGCAAGATAAAGAGAATTTGAGTCAGAAATAGCTTTAAAAGAAATTTTCTCTTCAATAGACTGAGAAGATGTCAGGCCTCCTTCAGATTATGAGCTATAACAAACAAAATGCTATCAGCAACAACAAGCCAAGTCTCTCCTGAAAAGAGACTAGGCTACTTTCTTATATAGCACAATTTCGGGTTACATCAAACTTAGACACAGCTTTTGCTATTTTTCAAGGGTCCTCTTGCTTCAAATGCCTCTCGAATGGGATACTTCTCGAAATTGCGAGGGTAATATCCTTAAATAGCTTTTTCAGTTGATTTAAGTCCTAAAGGTAAATGACGCAGAAAGGTTAAAATTCAATCTTTATCTTTCACACAACTTCATACAAGGCAGACCAAACAACCCAATGCTTCATTGAAATGAAGCACTAATAAGTTAATGGTTGAATAAGTCATTTGTAAGCCTCAGAATTCTGAATGAAAATACTTCAATGGAATGCCAACCAAGCTATTCATATTTTGCTTTGCTCACCTCAATTTTGTGCGGGCTATGTCTCAATGTTTTCTTACAATTGAATAGCAATGCGTTCTTTAAAACCAATGCTTATTTCTCTGCTAACAACGGCTGTCAAATGACGCCCCAATATTGTCTGTGCTCCAAAAATTCTTTCCTAATGTGTTTTCGCATCAGACAAAAATTTTTATCATTATCCCCTTCATATTTAGTTAAATACGTTGTTAAGTCTGCAAAATTTCATATTATGAATATTAAGAAAGATGAACACCTCTGATAATTAGTCGTACGGCTAAAAAGAAGGTCATTATTTGAAAAAGCAAGCACCTAATAATGTAATCGATGAAAGGTGGATTAAAAGTCAGGGCAGTAAAGCAAAACCATAGCAGAAGCATTGTCTTATCCGACCTCCAAATACGAACTTTTGGCCATCAAGCAATTGATTTGACATGCCTGCATTAATCAAAAATAGCACTCCTTACAACCTACCTACTGCAATTATAAAGACCATCATTATATTCTTTTTTTCTGAAAATAAATGTAATTATTGAATCTTGTAAGCACTTTTCGAATATGCCCTTTGTCACAAGCTTTCGGGTGGGGGCTCTTATCTAACAGCTTAAATTAGATCAGAAACATTTCGAATTTTTCCTAGTCAGACTGGCATTCAATAACTGGCGTCACACTACCGATTTGTGCCAATCCGACCAGACACTTGCGATTATTTAAGAGTGAAAACCTCAAGAGGATTACATCGAATTTTATTCATCTTTTACATAATCAGTTCTCAATTATGATCTTCCTTACAAGACACGGTGAAAGATCAGACTTCCTTAACGAAGACTTTCACGATAAAACCAAATACCTTGACGCTCCTCTTACTTCTCTCGGACACGATCAAGCTAAAACCACCGGAAAAGAGATAAAAAAGATCGTTTACAAACTCGTCGAGGAAAAGAAGCTCCCAGCCAAACCCCAGTTCATGATTCTCAGCTCGCCTTTCCTCCGAACGATCGAGACAGCCGCAGGCATCGCTGAAGCCTTCGATCCTGACGAGCTTTATGATAAATCTATCTTTGTCCAGAATGGATGCTCAGAATGCTTGTACTGGTACCCATCTGACCCTATGAATGACATTGAATTCGCAAAACTGGGGCCTGATGCTTTCTATGACAAGTACTCGATTTCAGTCAGACCTGGCTTCTTCGACGAGAGTTTGTTCGTCCAGGCGAAGTTTCCAGAGGGAAAAGATGACTTTATCGCGAGAGTTCAAAAGTTTTATGCAGTTCTCGTTGAACTTTACATGGAGAGACTGGCAAAGGAAGGTGTTGTTTTGATAATAGCTACTCATGGATGGGGTATAAAAGGAATGCTCCAATATGTGAAGGGGTATGATGAGAGCAAGTCGATCGATTACTGCAGTCTCTCTGCAATTTATTACGAGAAGCCGGATCTATCCGTTGAACCTAAGGTTCTCCTAGCTCAATCTCATGATCATTTGGATGCTCTTCCGAAATCTGAGGATGTTTTCTCGAAGAAAGGTAAATAAAAATATGTTCATTTCAAAGATGAATTGTGAATAGTGATTGATTTCTATTTTATATATGGTTGAGATTTTGATATGTATAAATATGTCTTTGGTTGTGCCTGGCTATTTGAATTATTAAAATAAATATCAAAAATGAAGCTCGCTTTCATTCAGGCCAATATTTCAAATAATTAGTTGAACTTAATAATAGTGTATCAAACACAATGCAGGAAAAACTGTTGAGACCTTAAATTTTCATAATGAGAATCTGGAAAATTATGTTTTGTTCTCTTTACTAGGATTAAGACATCCTTGAGAAATTTCCCCCTCAAAAGCAGGATTGCTTTAGGTGTGAGAGCTTAAATTGAATTTGCTTTTACTTTTGCATGAGAGTTTATCAAAATTGTTGTTAGACAATGCACAAGCAACAAGATGCTCATAAAAAATAGTAGAATTTAAAATTACAAATTTCCTATGTGTTTCGATAATCCACTTTCATTGTGAATTACAATAATTTGCTAAACATTGGTTTTCCTAATTTGGCATTGGGTTTCCCACTTACATGGATATTCTGTTTGGATATAGTTGAGCCATGTCTGTCGAGTACAGCATAGCTAATCAATAAATTTATATTTAATATGCTTCTTCCTCCTCATCCTCTCTGTCAGATCTATGCGCCGACAGCTTTGTTTCTTTATAAGTTTCGATCTGATCGATCAGCGTCTCGTTGACGTTTTTCACAGTCTTGACATAATTCTTGAGGTTCTTGATGGTATGGAGGATATGTCCTGCTTTCTCCATTAATTTGTCTCCTGATTTCATCGCATTCTCTTCCGCATCATCGATATAATCTTTCTTCTCATTGTCTTCTGAATAGAATATTAACACAAATCCATCTGAAGAAAGTGAATACCTTTGTCTTCAACTTCAGGTTTTTTCTTAGCTTTTTTAGTATTCTTGCTGGAGGTCTTTGTCCGTAATGACTGCAGAGCCAATTTCTCGTTGATTTCATCTTTCTCTTTAAAGCTTAAATCCAACCTGATCTTCATGGTTTTTTCTTTGGTCAGAGGAATGCCATCTATATTATATTATTATGGGTTTGAGGTCAAACAATTAACCTTGTAATCCTCGTTGCGAGACGGTTTGGAAAGGCAGCCGTTTCTCAAATGCACCTTTGGCAAAGCCACTGTAAGAAGGGCTTTTTGGAATCTCTCCGATAATTTTAGGATATATTACAGAGCTCTCGTGGGATGATTTTCCTATTAACAACAATTATTGAAATCGTTATATTAAGTATATTTCGTTTATACCTTCTCCTTTCTCGAGTTTGATGCCTTGATTTTCATGTCTCGATTCACCCACAACGTTACCTGAAGACATATTCTCCTTGTTTTCGCTATTGTTTCGTTGGCTTAATTTGTAGTCTCCGACCGGAGTTCTCAAGCCATCTCTTCCATCGTATGACGGTGTCGCATTTGTTGAGTAGCGGCGGTCTTTAAAGTAGTCCTGATTTGCACTAAATCTCGGTATCGTTGAGAAATATTCATCTTTAGTGCTCTGCCTCAAGCTTTGGTTTCCTGGACCCTGGTTGACTCCCATTCGCGGTGACTTTCCATTCGTTTCCCAGCCTTGGTAGATATTACTGTTGGACCTTGGACGTGGAAAGCCTTCATTCTCTTGTCGAGGGGTGTTGGGGAGATAATTGCTTTTTAGTTCAGATAAAGGAGTTGGACACTTTTGTTCAGAGGTTAGGCCGCCTCCAAAAGACATGAAGTAGCCTTGCTTATTTTCACAAGGTTTTTGAAGTGCACGCTGCGAATTTGAAACCATTGAGAGGTCTTGAGGGGACAATACACCGCTGGATCCATTGCGGTTTAATGGTGGCTGTTGTTGATTCTGCTGCAAAAATCCGGTCTGAAAATGACCTGAAGATAGTGTCCCTCCTTGATATACTTGCTGGCCTCGAGGAGACTGAAGCGTAAACCCTATGTTTTGAGAGTTTTGTGGGTGGACTTGCAAAGAACTATGAGGCATCATAAAGCCTGAAGTAAAGGAATTTGCTTCAGAGAATTCTGAGCGCTTGACTGTCTCTCTCACCACAAAACTGGATGATGAAGTCCTTTCTGTCTTCGAAGACTTGCAAAGTGTTTCTTCTACTGAATCGTCTTCATTGGTACTCTCTTCTTGCGCTGCTGTCTTCGATTTTTGCTTCATTCTCTTCGTTTTTCTCTGGGAAGCGTCTTCTTCTGGATCACTATCTGAATGACTCTCGCCAGCAGTTTCTTTGGCTAATGCATTTAATTCCTTGAGAACTTGCTCGTCTTTCTCATTAAGGCTTGATAAATTTTTCTCTACATTTGAAACCCTCTTTGAAATTTTCATCAAGAACTCATACAACTTCGCATGATCAATTATGCCAGCTCCTGTCTTCAATATCTCTGCTTCGACACTCATTTCTTCATTACAGGTTCCTAGCCACTTTCTCAGCGTTTTCTTCGTTGACTTGTTTCCACAAATCAACTCCTTAACCTTTATATACACCCGTGTGATCTTTTTAGAGAGCCCTTGCAATTTTTCTTTGAGCTTTTCGTTTTCTTCTTCAAGTTTGGTTTTAACTGCTGAGGTTTGGTCATCCTTACTCGTCATCAAATTCGTCAGCATTTCCATCATCTGGCTCAATTGACTGGGGTTAAGACCATCTAAAGCCCCAGATTTCGTATCCTGAGCCTCTTCGTTGTGTAGATCATATCCTTTCAACCTCAGCTCGCCTAACAGCTTCTGAATTCTTTTGTGAAGCTCAAAAAGTTGTTCATCTTTTTTTTTGATTAGCTCTTGCTCAGCCGAGTTGAACCTTTGATTCAAAACCCGATCAACCTTTGAATTCCTGCTGAGATAGGCCTTAAGACTCTCAATCCTCTTCAAAACATCTTTTTTCTCTCCTTCGAGCGCAAAGACTTCTTCCCTTATTTTATTTAGCATCTCTTGCGCTATTAAGAGACTGGTGTTTTGGTTCTTAAGGCTTGATATCACAAACTCTTTTGCTGCCGAATCGTCCTTTTGGGCCTCTAAGCTGGCTGCCAGTCTCCTCTTCTCCTGCTCGCTTCGATCAAATTCTCTGGCGAGAAATTCTATCTGCTCAGTGGATTGATTCAATTCGAAGAGTTTTTCGGGGATTAAGAGGTTTAGTTCTCTCAATTTCTTTTTGAAATTTTCGCTCGTCGCTGCTTTAGCGACTCCACCCTTTAATTCATCTACACATTCGCTCAGTTTCTGATTTTGCTCCATTAGCGCTGCAAACTCACCTTTCAACGCGTTGATTGCTTCCATTCTATCACCAGAATCGCTTGCATCCTCGAAGAGTCGCTCCCATTGCACCCTCATTTCATTACTGAGATTCGCTCTGTCAATATAAGCTCGCCAGCTATGACTTTCAAAATTTTTCTTTGTAATTTCAAGCTCTCTGCGAAGATCCGATACTAATCGCTCGTGCTCTTTTCTCCTTTGTTTTTCTTCCTCCAGTTGGGTGGTCAGTGCATCGACTTGCTCTGACAACTGAGAGTTTTTCTTCTGGTTCTCCGCGGCAGTTTCTTCTAGTTTTATCGCATGCTCTTTCTCTTTCAGCAGCTGTTCATTCAAATTATCGTTTTTCTGAATCAGCTGCGAGACCTGTTGAATTAAATCGTTGAGGTTCCTCTCCTTTTTGTGAGACTCATTCCTTTCACGCTCCAAAAGCAAACTGGCTCTTTCGAATTCTGATCTCAGCTCTTCAATCTCGTGATGAAGGTCGAAGATATTTTCCTCCTTCTGCTGTAGTTCTTCTCTCTCCTGTTCTAAAATTTTCACCAATTCCTCGTTTTTTGAGGCAAAATCCTTGTTTTTTCTATCCAGAGCTTCAACCTCGCCCAGCTTCTCGCTTAATTGACTATTCAAGGTCTGGACCTCTTTTTGTAATTTATCCTTTCCGTCCTCTAATTCTGAAACAGATTTGACAAGCTCAGTATTTTTGGACTTTAGCTGTTCCATACATTCAGTGCCTCGTTGAGACTCTTGCTGGACTCTTTCGTTTTCAGCCCGAAGTGCTTCAAATTCCTTCTTTAATTTAACATTTTCGCTCTTTAAGTTTTCAGAGTTGCTAATATCGTCAAGAAATTCTGCGACTTCGGTTCTCATCACATCAATCTGACGATTCAAATAATCGATTTCACCCTGTTGAGCTCTGAGTTTATTTGTCACACTCTCCAGTGTGACCTGCAATTGATCCCTTTCTTCACGCAAGTTTCGGCATTCTTCTCTAAGAGCATGGTTTTCTCTGGCAATATGGGTTAATTCAGCAATTCTCTTTTCGGATGCTTCAAGAGCAGCTTTCATTTGCAGGTTTTCTGATTGTGCTGGATCTTCGACTCTTGATTTTTCGTTGATTGGCAAGGGTTCTGTAAATCTATCGCTTATCATTGGAAGTTTCTCTATAAATTTTTCTGTTTGTCAAACTTTGTTTTTTAAAAAAAAACAAAGGAACGTTAAACTCGATGGAAATTTTAAATTAATTTGTTAATAACACCTTCCTTTGTCAAAGAGTTACTTCTAATGGTCCTTTTATTTCAGAAGTGCGAGTTGTTTTAGCTGATTTGAATATAATTGCAGAATACTAAGGTTGGTCTCAAAAGGTGCTCTCACAACTATTAAATCCAATACTTCTTAATTTTTTTCTAATGGAGGGCACAATTTTGATATTTCAATGGAAAGGAACAAAATAAAGAAATCGACAAACTGTTTATTGGGTTTACTTTTCACACACTAACAATGAAATCTATTCAGTGTGTCTTAACAAGAATCACACAATTAGGTATTTTCTAATTCGATTTATTATCATTTAACTTCTCCCTATATGATGATACTGCTCTGAGAAAACTTAAAAAGCTTCTGATTTGTATCTACGATTTTTTGGGCAAGCTCATCTGCCTTCTGTAATATCGGATGATCGTCTTCTGGCTTCTTGACATTTAACGCGATCGACTCACCAAGATCAATTTTCAAAATCTGGTTGCTGGCCTGGACACGATGCTCTTCGTCTTCGTCCAATTCGTTAATTTCTGAATTGCTAATCAAATTCACAGTGGAAGACTCTCTCTGCAATTCAATTTTATTTGTAGTTACTCCCATCGTAGACAGGCGGAAAAGCGATGGTCCCCGTTCCTGTGAATTCGAGTCGCCACCAGAGATGGATTTCCTTAACTCAATAGAATTTGACGTATTCATCACCCCGCTCTTATTTAATGGCGGACTATCATCCGATTTATCAGACGTCCGAGATTTGTAGCTCAGTCGGAGGGGAGAATCTGAATTTTCTCTCATCAATGTCGAACGAGAGGTATTCACGGGCCCTGGCGTTAGCATGCTTCCACGTGAGTTCCTGTTAATGGCAGAGAAAGCACTTTTATGTATAACTGAGCCTCTTTTCAGTGATGGAGAACCATCATTCGAGGAGTTTCGTCCCAATTTCGTTGTCGGGCTTTCTAAACTTCTATTCACCTTCAAAATCGCCATGTATTTCGTAATAAGTGCCTCAAAGACTTGATTTGTAGTGAGTCTAACTTTCCCGCTTTCCTTTTCAACACCTTGAACGAGTTTTATACATTGTAAGCTAAGGAGGAAGTCTTACTTGCCCAAAACGGATCCACTTTTATCCCTAAATCAACTTTTCTCTCCTCCATTATTTTCTTATAGTTAGGTCTTGGCGTCAAGGCCTCTGAACCAAGTCCCAATTTCTCCTTCAAACCATTATTTTCGAAGACTAAGTCATCCTTTTCCTTTACGAGAGCTATTGTCTGTGTCCTTAGCTTCGCGAGTTGATCAAGGGTTTCGTCTAATGTTCTTTTGAATCCACGGATCTGAATCTGGTTGCTGTCGGATTTTTGAACTTGCTCTGCCAGCTTCATTTCTTTCAGCCTGAGTTCTTTCATTAAATTGTTGTTGATAAGATCTTTTTCTTTAGATTCCTCATTCGCTATTCTCAAGAGAGCGTGATACTCGTCATTCTCTTTCTTTTCTTCCTCGTACAGCTTTTTGAAGTTCTGAATTTCTGAGAGTAATTTCGCTTCCTTGAAAAATATGCAAAATATCATATAATTTCATTTGCCTCCTCTCAAAGAAAAGTTTACTATTTCAATATGCTGCTGTCTTTCTTCCTCCAGTTTTTCCTCGAGTTTCGCAATTACCTCAGTCTTGAGCCGTTCGATTTCTTCTTCCATGGCTGCACGTTGCGCCTTCAAATCTCTCACATGTGCTAATGAAGGAAACAAGTTCGTATTTGGATTCTTTGACAAAGTTTACCTTCAATTATTTTCTCATAATGAGCCGCAGCCTCGTTTATTTTCTCATCTTTTGCCTTGATATCCTTGAGAAGCAGCAAACATACTGAATAATAAGGCACTTTAATATCATCTCCTGCAGTAATCAGCCGCTCTAACAAATTTGGTCATCTCTAAAATACTTGAGAGTGAGTCTTACGGAGCTCTTCTCCCTCAGTCTTTGCCCAATAGGAAGGGCATTTAGCAACGATTCCTTTATTAAAGAACACCGATAGATTCAAAATTCGAATTGTATTCCGCATTAGGTCGAAATATGGACTCTCTTCTCTAGTGCTGTATTAGAGTCCTGGTCAATGAATGCGCTTACTCAGCTACCAATTCCAAAGCCCTCAAGGCTTTTTTTACGTCAGTTCTCTCGGGTAAAACAAACTCATCTCCAGCATAGTTATGCTTGAGACAAGAGTCGCGTAGAGTCGTGATAAACTCAGCTGCTTTCACCTGTTGCAAGCTATTAGCCTTTCTTTTATCAACAAGGCGATTCCTACCTTCCGGTCAATCGAATCTGTCGATTTATCCCTTGTCATACTTATCCGGACAGACTTGACAGGCCGGTTCTCTCTAGCTTCTGATGATTCGGTGAGCAATACTCCTTCTCATGTCGATTAAGCGATTTATCATGTCTTGCCCTTACTTCTTCCAGGAGAAACCGCCTTTATGATCTGACGGTCTGAATACCGAGTAGTAGACGGATGATGAAATCGAAACCTTTCTTCAGTGTTATATCTTTGCAAGCCATTACCGAATGTCTGCAGGTCGGAGTTTCTTAAAGAGGTTGGTTCAGGTACATGCATGGGACTGGAAAATCTCCATGTAGAATTTAATTCTCTATCGCTGCCAGCAGTTTTGGTCCGAGTGTGACCGAAATTATGCGTAGAAAAAAGAATCTTTTTCAACGGTATCTTCTTCGCCATGTCATCTGAAGGCCACATTTCAAACTCACCGTAAAATAGCCGGAATGTAGGTTGATTAAAGAACCTGAATGGCCTAAATTAATAAATTTTTATCCTAAAACCTCTATTTTATTTCCTCTGGAGAAAGAATATTAAAAGAGATATTAATGTGAAGAGAAACTGCACTTTCCAATGAAGAGCCTCATTAAAAAAAATTCAAACTCTTTGAGAAGCAAACCACTGGTAATTGCCAACGTTTTCTGGCTTGGCAACGCTCATTTAATAGTCACATCTACTTAATTAGCCTAGCCTTTTTGCAGATAGAGGGGAATTCTTAAGTAGTAAGAAATATTGAAATCAAGTTAAGTTGCTTCTGTTATTTAAAAATCCCTTATATAAACTCATACGAGCTCATTCCCATTCTAATTTACACGAATCCGCAGACAATACTCACGGACAGAACAAATGACACTAATCAATCTTAGTCACGTAGCTTTTTAAATGCTCTATTATCTTCCATTCAATATCATGCTTCTCCTTCTTCTATTGAAAAAATAAGAGCCTTATTTACTTTAGATGAAACTACCTTTTGCTGATCTGATTTAAAAGCTATCAAAACACGATCTTGCTCGAACTCAATTTCGAATTTGTAATTCATCGGGTATGTCGCTAGGGACTGGTCAGTCATCAACCTAATTATCAAAATTTCAGTTTACAAGCCCAATAAGCTTTTCTTACTGATCTTTAAAAATCTTTTCTGACATTCTCAGCAAATCCTTTCTTATTAGTCCTTGCAACTCTCCAGGAGTTTTCGCTTCTTCGCTCATAAATTTGTTTCGATAAGTCTCCGGGAGTTTAAGAAAACATCCCGTGTTAAAATCATGGAGTATGATTCTGTCTATGTCGTCGTTCTTCATGATCTTTAGCATCTTATTCGATTCCTTAATCGTCTCTTCATAGGTCATAATGCGGAAATCGTCCTCGTTTTCATTATAAATTCCCATTGCAGTAAACTTCTTTTCTCCTATTAATTAACTAATCAACGCTGAATCGCATCGGTCTTGCTTACTAACAGGCTGCGATTGCAACAAGCTCTCTCCTTCGTTCATTTCAATGACTTGTCGAGATATTTGGCCGTTCTTTGTGTTGTTTGCGATTGGAATTTTGATTCTTTCAAAGTTAGCGGGCATGAAAACGTCCATTTCGAAGTAATCTTTGATAACTTCTCTCAATACTTCCATTTTCTTCTTTTCTCCATGGACAAAAACAACGTTTTGAGCTTCTGTATGCTTAATTAAATTCAGAATTCCTTTTGCGTCTGCGTGCGCGCTGAACGACATGTTGGTGATCTTCATTCTGATATCGTAATTCTTTCCATCGATATTTATCTCTCTCACTCCGCTCAACAATTTGTTTCCGAGAGTTCCCGCAACACAGAAACCGGGAATAACAAGCGTGTTTTTCTCGTCCTGGCACCATTCCTTGAAAACTTGCATTGATAACCCTAGTAAGAGAGATAAGTAAGTAATTCCCTTAAAGATTTCTTTGAATACCGCCGTGGAGCATTCCCGGAGTAGCTAATAAGACCATTGGTCCAGCACTCTTTACGAGGAGTTTGTCGAAAGGGGAGATGTACTTAAAATCGAACATATTGCTAATTTAACAAAAGTGAAGGGGGTTAGACCAAGGCTCTATCGTTGAAAGGAGGTACTTTTTGATGAAATTGCTCTTGATTTTCTCGTTGGTCCAGTTGATGAACAATTTATAATAGAAGTTCGCTTTTTCAATCAGTCCAGCCGCAAAATAAATCGGAACTTTGCTTTTGGTTCTCGCCCAATACGTTTCCAGGAGGATACAGAGCTCCTGTTTTGCTTAGCTTAACGCGATCAATTCCATTGAACTAATTACCTGAGCTCGCCCTAGCGCGAATACTGGGATCAACACTTTGCCTCCGTTATCTATCGTCTCTTGAACAAGCTTTAAGAAATCTCTTTCTCTCGTCCTGTAGCAGATATATCAGCATTTTATTCTCTTAGCACGCTTTAAGTTACCTTTTTGAATCTCTCAATGTCGTCGCATAAGTTGTCTCTGTGATCAGCACGTCAGGCTTGACCTTATCCATCCAAGCGGCACCCAGATGACGATCAGAATTCGCGTTATAATCACCAGTATAGACCACTTTCTTCCCCTTATACTCCACAAGGAACATGCACGCTCCCAGCACGTGCCCCGCGTAATACGGCTTAATCTTCATGTCTTTTATCACTATCGTTTCATGGAGTTGCACCACACGAACCTACCAATAATTCTCATCTCATGCTCGGTTTCAGCACAGTTTACCTTTTGCATGCACTCTTTAATGTCCTGCTCATTGTATGTATATAACTCAGGCTCAATAACGTCCATTTTAACTGCTCCATCCTTTTCTAGATCCTTCTCCTTGTTTTCTTTCGACTCCAAAGACACCCGCCTAAAATCGTCAAGCATATGCGGCACGATCGCTCTAGTCGGCGCCGTCATCACAAGCGGACCTTTATATCCAACTCTTTCAGTCATATAAGGCAATGCTCCGCAATGGTCCAGATGGAAATGGCTTAGAAGCATAACATCAATGACATCATCGAGTTTCTCTGCATGAAGGCTCGTGATTAGAGAATGAAGAAATCAGATTTTACGATTGGGTTCTTTAATATATGAAAAATCAGGAAATCGTCTGTGATCGCTGAAGCCCATGTGCAGTCCGCAGTCGAACATGATGGTCCTATCATCAATTTTCACGATGATACAGCTTCTGCCGACGTCTTGTCCGGCGCCTAAAGGAAGTACTTCGATTGACATGTTCTGTCCGCGTAAATATTTTCAATTAATTTAATTCAGATACAGCATTCATATAATTCGCTGGTGGCATTATTTTTTTTCAAAATAACCTGGCTTCGAAATTGGAAGGAAGAAGTAGTTTTTCGGAAAGCCTTATATAAGGCTTTTTATGCTCTTTACAATGCGATCTCTTTATTACTTATGCAGAAGTACAATAAAGTGGAGAAGTCATAAGCTTTTCACATGTTTTTTTTTGTCAAATTATACATTGACACTTAAGCAATTATAGTATTACAGAACAAGATGAGATTTATTGGATGTGGTGACTGACTTGGTGCCAGTCTAGTACAATGGTCTTTATTAAGGTCTACTTGCTTTGGGAGGTCGTGCTTCGGCACACAGGGCAACAATTCTTTTGGTACAGCCAATGCGTCACGCAATGCCTATGGAAATGATGCCCGCAAGGGAGGCTCAGGAGATGGTCATCAGCTTTATACTCATCGCAGCAGATTGAGCAGGTTTCTTCCCCTAACGCATTTCCGGGTGCATAGACTGTTTCTCTGAGGCTGCTGATCATGCTCTCAGTCACTGGCGCAGACCCCGAGTTTATTTGGTTGCTTAGCCGCTCTAACTGGGTCATTACACGGTTGTCATAGTAGTTCATCTTTGATTTAACTACATCAGCGAGAAGCCCATAACCTGACAAATCTAAAGAGAATTCTCGATCCCGACCTTCCTTGAGATCCATTTCGAGGAATTTATTCGAGAGGTCTTCATCAAACACCCATTTTTTCGAACTTGCGATCGATCCGTCGCTTTCGGCCGGATCCCTAGGGTTCGGGGTGTCTAACCCCGCAGAGTTTGCTGAAGAAACGCTATCGTTGAGATTTCGCAGCGGTTGTGCAGCGAATTCTTCATCGTATTTACAAAGAGAACAGAGCTTCTCGCGTGGACCGTCAGGATCGAACGTTGGAAACTTCTCTCTGCATTTCGTACAGGTGAAATGGTTTTTAGGTCCGCTGAGGAAGGGAGAGGTCTTTAGAGATAAAGGTTGACGCAGACTTGGAGGCGCGTAATGTTCGGAGAGATGAGGAGTGGGTCCTGAACTGATTTTATCGTGCTCGCTCTTATTCATACTGAAACAAAATTGCTTTATACTTTTGAAGTCGCTGATTTAAAATTTATGTGTCGGTCAGACCAGAAATCAACAAATTTTTTGCTTGCTGCTCGAGTATTCAGTAATTATCAAAGAGCGACTAACACCGTAATTTATATCTTAGATAAATGCTGACCTAATCTTTAGAAAGAACAAGAGACTAGTAGAAAAATTTCGCATAAATGTTTGATAAATGCTTAGTGAAAATTTGGTGTGAAAATCAGCTTGAAACTTCTGGAAAGTTCTGGAAACTCTCTAGAAGTACAGATGTGGACCTAGTGAACATGTTAAAAGGTCTAAGTGAGGCAAGCTGTCAAAGAATGTCAAAAAGGATGGTAAATATTGCAGTACTTTCCTGCAGAATTTTACAGTTGTGATTGTAACCGATAGTCGTTGGAATTTTTAGTCTTGAGAACATAACATAACACTCACATAAATTGTATGAGTTAAAGACTTAAAAGATTGCTTATAAGAGAGTTCGCTGCATCAAAATCTGACTGCTTTCTTAATTCTTAGCTTCATATTCCGTAGACACGGGTTGAAAAGCAAAGAAATGAAGATTTGATATGCTGTCATCTCAAAATATTTTATTAAGTAATTTTACCAAGATGTAGGATCCATACGGGAGGTTCGCTGTCTTTAACGAACCATTAATGAAAGATGCTGGCAATAACCTACAGGGAAATTTGAGTTATAGCAGAAGTTGTCGTGTTAGAACGAAGTAAATTTGACCATCCTTAATTGAAATGACTAATTGGCATTAACAGCGTAGTCTCGAAGAGAATTCTGCTCCTTTTCACCAATTTTTTTCCATGCAACAATAGAATCGTTGGCCATTTTTTATGAAACATTATGGACACATTTATTTCAACGTCACACTCCCACTTTCTAATGCATTATGTAAAACCAGTTCCACGAATGATCAAAAGAGAGATAAATCACAAAGGTTTTACATCAATTTCTCTACATTTCTTTTTATTTTCTGCCATTATTGCTTTATTAGTATGACATTTTGTATTTCAAAGTTATCTACAACTAACTGGAATTACCCTATAGTTCTATTTCATATATAATTCCAGAAGCTTCAATTAATACTCATTCATAATCAACGAAATTGAGGATTTCACAAATTTATCGACGCAAAGTACGTCATGAAATTAGATTCATTTTTTTCGACTGATGCACCTCTACAAAGGAAATCACAGTAATTTTCCTTACAAAATTTGAATAAAAGAAATGCGTGGAGCGCGAAGAGCTGCAAATCTCACCTCATTAGATGATATAACTAACGAACGAAGTTCTACTCTCAAGACAAAAAGACTAAAAAGTATTTAAACTCTTCGATCTCAATAATTCATTCATCATAGAAACCAATGGCCCTGTTTCAGTCTCATATTCAAATGAATCCAAGCAACAGCAAGAATATAACAGCAAGTATCGAACAAAAATGGACTTAATGCAAGAGATTATCCAAGATGCGTTTCAACTTCCAGAAGACTGCCTTGAAGCCTCAGATGTTCCTACCACTTGCTCGTCGTTTAACCCGAGCATGTTTGTCAAAATAAATGGCACCGAGGGAGATGATCGGATATTCAACGAGGATATTAATTATATCTTTACTAACGATAAAAGCAAATTCATCGGAGATTTTAAAACCGCAAAATGCAAGATAACCCGGGGGTATTTGAACTGTTCAAAGGACCTGCGCCTCTACTATACAAAAGTTGAACCTTTAGCAACTAAATTGGCTTCTATTGCCTTTGTTCATGGAGTGTTCGAGCATTTAGCCCGTTTTATGGAGGTATATATGATAGATTATTGGTAACTGAATTAAATTATGTGTCTGCTTAGCTAGCTGAGTTTTTTGCAATAAATGGATTTGTTGTGCATTTGATCGACATGCGTGGCTTCGGGTTCTCTGGGGGACACCGCGGACTCGCAGAAATCAGCGAGCTTCACGAGGACATTAAACTGCTGCTCAAGCAGGCACACAAAGAGCTCCCTTTATTTATCTATGGAGATAGCATGGGCGCCTCTGTATTAACCAGTTTGCTCATGCGAAACAAATGGCTTAACATTAGCGGAGTTATCCTCACCTCCCCTATCTTTGGGTTCGCACCTGAGCAGAAGATGGACTTGTTTACGAAGTTGGCCATCAGGCTTGCTCCTAATTTCTTCAATGTAAGCTCTAGCTTGATTCAAAAATCCAATGCTTTTTTCATAGGAAATGGTGGTATCATCTCGCGTGGATAGCACGAGCCTTACTAAAGATAACTATCAAATCAATAAAATGATCGATGATCAGCTTATCTCATCTTATGTCACTCTAAAGACAGCCAAGAACATCCTTTTACTCGTAGATTATATAAAATCAAGAACTTATAAGTAAACCCTTGAAGCTTCAGGTTACTAACAAACAATATGACCAGGTTTCGTTATCCAGTGCTGATTGTGCATGGGTTTGAAGACAAACTCGCTAGTTACAAAAGCTCAATGCAATTTCATGAGAAAATTACAAGGTGATTTTTCAAGGATCCTATGAAGTGTCTCTTAACAATACTATACAGTCCGGATAAAACGATAAAGATCATGAAGCAAGGATTCCATATGCTGCATCACGACACAGAGAAGGAGAGTTTAAAACAGGTGGTGCTAGAATGGATGAGGGCGAGAGTCCATAAGAACATGCCTTCAAGCAGAGTAGGTAAGAAACTACATCGTAGCCGCCTGTATTGAATATTACTTTCCAAGGAATAATCGAAAATCTCAAGCTTGGCGTTCGCAGGAAACTTTTGAAAACCCACCAAAAGGTGCTTCTTGTGTTTTTCGGACTAATTTATTTCATTTTTCTGAGAAAGTAATGAAACTCAAGACCCCTTGCTCTAACCGATATTTCACTATAGAATGAGATTTGCCAGACAAAATCAAAGCAAAATACAACTATTACTGTACCCAATTTATTGTATACTAAATCTACTAAAACCGATTTTCTGGATTATCCCTCCTGGTTTGAAGATATTCTTGTCCCAGGAGTAATTCGTGTATAATTTGCTTAGATATTATTGTTTTAGCTATATATTTAATCGTCAATCCATATCGATATCTGTGTCCTAATTGATGATATTATACCCGAAACTTGCCAATGAAAGCTCTATTAATGTTCATTTAGCTTTGAGATGTATTATTTATATTTATTTAGTTATTATAACTTTCCATTTGAATGATAAATCCCTGTAATCCTTACCATTCGTATAACAACGATAATACGAATTAGGAAGATTTAGCAACGCAATATAAATGATATTTAGCTTAATGATAAAAAGACAGGCTCCCTAAACAGCCGCTTGAACGCTGCCAATCAATGGCTTCTCAATCCTCGATCCGAAGTCCGATTCCGAATTGAGACTTCTATTTTTGTTTTTGAAATACCCTCCGAGGATATCGCTGTCTTGGCTATCAGGCAGTATAGAATGATTCTTGAAATACTCGTCCTCAAAAATGGCCATTAAATCAAATTTAGTAACATAATGCAATGCCACGGCACCGAAAACCCAAAGAATAATGGTTATCGGAAGGTATTGACCCCAGTATTTTGTAATGAGCGTGAAGACAAAGTACGTAGATTGATGGAGCATCTGTTGAAAGCAGATACCTTCTAGCTTCGCTGCAAACTCATGCGCAATGAATGCTAACACGATTAATTCGCCGGCTGTGTCGCTATAGCCATATATTGCGAGTTCAATATAGTTTAAAATGCTGATGTTGAGAAAATAGTTCACAATTCCGATGACAATAGCAACTGTAAACACTGAAAACCCGATTTTGAAGCTGACGATTTTGCTGTTCAGATCAATCAGATATCCATTGAGAAAGGCCCCAAACGCTGCAAAGCCTCCTAGAACAAACAGGTACCCAGGAGATTCCGTTCCCAGGACTAAATTATGCGTACAGAGCTGATAATCAAATTTTCCTTCATACACTGCAACCAATGCACCTGTAAATGCCATCAATGCGAATAGTTTCTTGAAATTCGAGATCCTTATGAGTTTTTTGAGGATTGTTAAAATCGACCCGATGCTATTACTGTGCTCTAGGATGTCCTGAACAGCTTTTTTACTCTCGATTTTCTGAGGGTCTGGGAAATTATACACTGTCATTGTATTGATAAGCGAAATTATCGTAAAAAAAATAGAGATAATCCACTCTTGGCCCTTCATACTGCGCAATAGGTAGATCAACGAAGCATTTCCCACAGCCGTGAGGCCTTCGATTCCGAGAATCACGCCTAAGAAGTTTCCTCTCTCTTCTGGTGGAGACGTCCGCATCCCGTAGGCTACGACGGAAATCAAGAGCAAGCAATGAGCGAAATTGGAAAATATTGTGAGGATAACGGCACCGACAGTGAGACCGGCTATGTTGCAAGTATCTGCTTTTTCTGCGCAATAGCTGAGAATAACACTGAAAAGACAGAAGAGAGTGCAACCTGTGGTGCTAAACCAGAGCGTGAACCTCAAGGATTTTTTGCGGATAAGAGATGGAGCTACCATTGGAGCGAAAATTGTGAAGAAATCGCTGAGAGTAGATACAGCTTCGTAAGATTTGTCAAATCCTGGGAGGGATTGAGTGCTATATGTTATGATGTCTGTGGTAATCCAGAGTAAGGTTCCTTCACAGAAGAGAACCAGGCTGAGATAAGCGACCCTCCATAAGTGAGGGTGACTGTATCCATCGAAATACATGTGTAAAATTAATAAAGTAAATGCAAATTCGTTATTTGAAAGTGGCATTTAAAAAGCTCAAGAAGATTCATGGCTGTTACTAGTACCGACTAAAGGGTTTTAGTTTGCATCAGTTTCTCTGATTACTATTGAAACTGAAGGACTTTTACTATAATAGATGTGATAATGGATTGTTGATGGTAGTAATATACTATGAATTTGAGATTATTTAGGTTAAGGGTAGTATTTGATGAAGATAAATGTAATAAACATTGAAAAATTGATAATAAACTTTTTGATATTTATCATTTTAGTGGTAATAGCAATTATAATGATTTTCTGATTCAAATTTCAAATATTGACAAAAGTGGCTAATATCAATGAAAAAGAATTTTTATTTCTTAAAATGAATTGTAAGAGAGTATACTGAGTGCAATAGAAATGAATGATTCAAGAAATGGGTGCTGGTAATAGATTGAACTTTGGTAAAGAGACTTTTTGGTTCGGAGATTCAAAGAGGAGTAATTGTAAACAAACTAAACACATCACAAAATTAGATCTCGGAAAAAGTCAGACCTTAATAGAGGATTTTGAGTAAGGAGGAATTAGTAACAAAAACTCGATATCAATCGAAATTAAAACAATTCAAATAGAAGTCCACATCACAGTTTTAATCACAGTTAACCTGTTTTCTTACATTATTCAATTGAAATAGCTGCATAATTCCTGAATTATCATATGAAAACTTTGAAAATCCCTTTTGTCTTAGAGCTTGCCAGCGCATTGCCTAAAAACCATTTAAATCAAGTAACTCTTGAATTAGCAAAGTTACAAGGCACCAACACTCAGAACTACTGAGAATAAACTTCATAAACACGAAATTCAAGTTTAAATTTAACTCGGAGAGACATAGAATACATATTTTCTTCGTCTCAATGGATAGTAAATTAGTTGTTTCAAAATACTCTAAATGAATGAATCTCAACAAGTTTATTCTTTCGCGAGCGTTGCTAATGCATTAAAATAATTTGTGAGCTCATTTATCTTTTCCTCCTCCTCAGCTGCTTTCGATTCTTCCTCCATTGGTATTGTACCAGCCCTTTTTTTCGATTTTCTCGACAGCCTTCTGTCCCGTTTGTTTCTTTTCTCATAATATCTACGAATGATCTCTCTCCCATCCTGATTGGTGTTTTCCACATTCGGTTGCGCAGTTTGAGCTGTAGGCTCATTAATATCAATAATCCTACTTGCTCGTTCACGTCCGCTTGACGGAGAGCTTGTTCTTGGCACTGTTCTCTCTGTTGCTATTTCACTCTCGTCAGTTTCTACATTTTCTGATTCCAACCTATCAAACTCAATGCTTGAGCTGCTTCTCGTCGACTTTATATGCAGCCAGCCCCAAATGCAGGCAATTAATAGCAGCAAAACCGTAACGAGCTGATGAAGAAGAATATTCGACCTCGTTAACAGTATAGAAGTCGCTGACTCTACAGTACCGCTCTCAAGTCTATATCTCAACGGCCAAAAAACCAGCGCCAAGATCAATGCTAGCAGTCCACGTCTCAATGGCGTTTTAAAATCATCGATATTTACCCAATAAAAGCTGAGAGCCACGTTGCACAAGACCCAAAGCGATGTGAGAGCACCAAACACGAGAAACTCTCTTTGTAAAAAGAATCTGATGATAAGTACTGTTAAAAGCAAACCTTGAGTCGAAACTTCAGCCATTGAGATTGATTTCATGATAAGATTCGTTTCAATTTCAGCTCTCGTCAGTTGAGAGAGATTCTGAGAAGCCTCAGTAGCTAGAACAGCTAATTTCTTTCTTCCTAAAGCCGTTAGACGCATGATTCCAGCCACTATGAACCCCTGAGAAGCTATTAATCCGAGCACTTTCACCATTTTTTCAAAAATCGAGCCGTCTGAATATTTTGTGTCTTTATTAATGCAGGAATTTAAGACCACTAAACCAATGAAATACACCCTGAAGAAGTCCCCCAGCTTATTTTCTAGTTTATTAATGGTTTCTTCCAAATCGTCGGTAGCAGATGGCATTGCAATCACGCAATATGATACAACAAGTGCTATCCAACTTGCATGAAACAGGCCGGCCTCGCAGTCTTTTGACATGATAAACGAACTGAAAAAGAACCCATAAATCCCAAGGCAAAGTACAGAAAACCTCTCCATTAGATAAATCCTCCATTTGCTGCGCCTTTCTCTGTATTGAGCGAGCTCTGATTGCTGGCTTGGGTTCTCGTTTGGTTGATCTTCTAAATTATTCGTTCTTTGAGCTTTAAACCAGATTTTCATTATGATTGAGAGTTCAATCATGCCGATGATCCATATAATAGTAATAAGCAACAATTGCACAGCGTATAGGGTCTGAGTTCCTATTGTCCCGATTGCTAGCAACAAGTAAGCGTTTCCGATCTTGAAAAATGCGCGGTAAACCAGCGGGAAGTAATGCGCTGACTCCGATCTTTGCATTGCTAGATGTTCAAGGAGGAAATATATCATCATAATAATCATTTGGGTAACGAAAATAGTAATCTCATACGCGACGGTGTTGTTCTCAAATGCTCGGCGAAGACAAACAAATGTCAAGACAATCGCCTCAGCTATATAGGCAAAAACTCCCGCATATTGTAATACACTGAGCAAGAGAGAGTTTTGATCTCGGAGCTCATGTGTGAGGTCTGACCAATGTAAAATGCTGCGAAGAAGATTTATCCGAAAATGATTGCAGATATGCGCAGTTGCTGCTACAGCGAGCAGCATCTGATGGCTGAATAGCATGCCAATAATGATTCTTGAGTTATGTGTTTGTATTGCTGTGTTAAGACCGACGAGCAGATGGATAATGCAACAAATGCCTCTTCCTAGCTCCGAATTGAAGAACTTCCACCGCTCATTACGAATTTGGGTGTTCATGTAAAGTCGTAGGTTGATAACTGCGACCAAAATCAATACTGTCAAGCAAGGTATTACGATCCCGAAGGTGTTGTTAATCTTTTCGAAGAAGATAGCTGTACAGAATAATATGAGTGATAGGGCCGAAAGTCTGCATGCGAACTCGCCGATTAGCGAGGGTGTCTGAGGATAAGGATTTAAGATTTCGGGTCTCATTTACGTGAATAAAATAAATAAAATTTGATGTTTTAAAGCAAATAGTCGAAGGATGATCAATAAATCTTGAGGAATGTTTACTTTGAAAAATGAAATTTCACAAAATAAATGTCAGAATCTGAACAATGATTTTATATAAGCAGCAACTCTTAGTTGAAAGCCCAATAATATTTTAGAAACACTCGTTTTGGAGATGAATAAAATGGATTCTTCTTTCTTTCCATTTATTTTTCAAGTGAGTATATCATTTCGAACTGTGAACAGTACTTTATTGATGATACTCTAAAATGAAATCAGAACTCGTCTTCCATTTTGTTAATTAAAAACGCTTGTAAAAGAAATTGAGTATATTGATACTGTGTGGATTGTTTAGTTATTTTTCAGTGACTATGGCAGCTAATCCACGTCGATTATATGAAAAAACGAGAAGGCATGCTGATTTCTCTCCAAACTTCCAATTTCGTCGCCTGATAGAAGACTACTGGCTCAATCAGTTCATGGATTGATTTGTAGCAATATTAATATTCACATCCTATTAAATACGAAATTATTTAAATTATTCGATTCCTAGTTTCCGGATATGTTTCTAAAAGTCTTAGCGAGTACATTCATCCTTATCATCCTATTTAAGACCTTCAAATTTGCTATTCTATTGTGGATACGAAAAGGCAGGTATCTTCTCCAAGAGGTCCCGTTCGTGCCTTGGTTCGGATTCAATTTCGTCAAAGACCAAAAGAAACTCTTGGACAAATATGGAGATGTAATGTACCCCCTCAAAGAAGCAGTCAAACAGCATCCTTCGGCCAACGCATTTTTAGTCCAACAAGGACCGTTGGTGATACTCACCTTGGCTGGACCAGACCACATTAAAGAATTTAGCAACAGCAATATAACCAGCTTCGACAGAATCCACAATCAACAATTTCCAGATCCGCTGATGAAGAATTCCCTCGCGACACTTACGGGAGACGACTGGAGACTTCATAGAAAAATTTTTGCCGATTCCTTTCGAGTTGCTCTCTTCGAAAAAAATGTTAGCGACAATTTTGAGACTACCATCGAATTTTTCCAAAAAATTTCGCTACAAGAAATGAAAGAATTTTCGCCGAGAGATCAGCTGCGAAAGATATTTTCCACGATTGTCGGGCAGACTTTTATTGGAGAAGGCCTCGATAAGAGCATGATTGAGGAGACATCAGCATTTCCGTATCTCTTCGAAGCTATGAGCGATTTGGCTCAGGCAACCAAAACTCCATTATTTGTTCTGCCGGTACCAGAAAACATGAAAAAGCTGCTTATCCGGCCTTATGGGAGATTTTGTGCTCGTATACGAACGTTTCAAAAGCTAATGCTGAGGATAATCCGGGAAACACGAGAGAGAACCGAGTCCGATCCGAATCGAGAAGGGAGGAGTATAATTGAAAAGGTCTTGCGGGTTCAAAAGCAATATAAAGAGGTAATTACAGACCTTGATGATGAAGCAACAGCAAGCGAGTTCATCGGTCTGATGCATGCAGGAATAGAACTGACTACCGTGCTGCTAACGATTACTCTATATTATCTATCATTATATCCAGATTTAGTCAAAGAGCTAGTTGATGAGGTTCATGAGGCAATTCCAGACGGTAAAGTTACTTCGATCGATCAACTGAATAGCTTGGATTTAATGCATTCTGTCTTGAAAGAAGTCCTTCGACTGCATCCACTTTGTGGGTTCACGGCAAAAGAAGCCGTTCGTGACATCCGGATTGTTGATCTTGAAATAAAGAAAGGAGATTATGTTGGGATAGCGATTCAAGCGGTTAGTTCGAATCCGGAGTATTGGGAGGAACCTGAAAAATTTAATCCGTGGAGGTTTGTGAAGGGAGCTGCTGCGACAAATCAGGAACCTTTTGCGTTTCTGGGTTTTTCAACGGGTATGAGAAATTGTATTGGCCAACATTTTGCCATGATAGAGGCAAAGTCGATCCTGTCGGCATTTCTAACAATTTTCGATTTTAAGCCTGTACCAGGCTATAAGCTGAAATTAGCGTTCAAGGGGGTGTTGGAACCGGTGGATCCTGTGAAACTCATATTGACTCGAAAATTGGGGTCATAGCAAGCAATGGAGTGGTTTTTAAAATTAAGTGAGTTGATAAGAAGAGGCTAATTCATTGATTTATATAATAGTTGTAGCTATCTTAGGAGAGGTATAGAACCATAAATACATTGAAGCAGGCTCATACTAGTTTACTCATCCTTAAATTCCTAGCTTAAACTGATAAATGTAATACCAAGCTGGGTAAACTGGGTTCGACAAATTATGAAAAGAGAAGAAAATCAAGGAGCCACTCAATTAACACTTTTTCGCCAAAAAAATATTTTGACCAATTAGATGTGACAATGAAGGTGTTCATTGGAAAAATAAAAATTTCAATGTCGTTTGTCTCTTAATATCTCTTAAAGTTTGAGCGGTGAGAGTTAAATGCAAAGAATACCTCTAACACAGTAATTTTTTTGGGGTAGTAATGTCGAACATATGAATGTTCTCACAGTATTTTCGCCAGTAAATCTTTATTGTGGATAATTAAATTTCGAAATCCATGAAAGAACTAATTTCTTTGAGCAGTGTCTGGCTGCTTCTGAAAGTTCTTAGTGGATTGCTTGTCCTATTCATCATCTTCAAAGTATCTAAACTCGGGGTGAAAATTGTTACGCAAAAAAGACGATTACTCAAACCAGGAATTCACTTAACAAAATTCCTGGGATTCAATCCGAATAAATCTATGAAAAAGGTTCTTGACGCTCACGGAGATGCAATGTACGAGATTAAAGAGGCTGTCAAAAAGCACCCTGACGCAAAAGCATATTTATTGCAAATTGGTTTCGGACATTTACTTGCTCTTGCAGATCCCGAACTTATCAAGGCATATAACAACCGAGTTACGATTGACTACAACCGGCCCGAAGCCAACAAATCACTCATTGATCCACTACTGAAAAATGGCCTGACCACCCTTACAGGAGAAGATTGGAAGCTTCATCGTAAAATCTTATCTGACTCCTTCCATTTCGACATCATGGAAAGAAATATCCACGACAATCACGCGGCGACCCTCGAGTTTTTTCAAAATCTTTCTCAGCAAGAAATGGAAGGATTTTACCCAAGAGAACAACTGAAGCGAGTGTTTTCAGCGATCACGGGTCAGACCTTCTTCGGCGAAAACGTCGATAAGCGTATGATAGAAGGCAAGTCATCTCTCACGTATCTTATGGAGATATTTGAGGATTTGATCCAGACTGCTAGAAACCCGCTAATACTATTGCCACTCCCAGATTTCGTGAGAAGTAGACTTATACGCTCCTTTGGAAGATTCCTCCAAAAGTCTAAGAAGTTTAAGAAACTAATGCTTCAAATAATCCAAGAAACTCGCGAAAGACTCGAGTCTCATCCACATCATAAAGGTGGAAACATAATTGAAGGGTTAATAGAGGGGCAAAAGCAATACAAAGATCGCACAAGCACCCTTGATGATGAGTCAATAGCAGGCGAGTTCATCACTCTTCTCTTCGCTGGAACAGATACGACCACCATGCTATTGACTATCACATTGTACTACCTGTCCTTATACCCTGACTTGGTGAACGAGTTGAGAGAGGAAGTACATAGGGTAATTCCAGACGGTAAAGTCACTAGTATCAGTCAGCTCAATAATCTGGAATTGATGCATTCAACGCTCAAAGAGGTCCTGAGGATGCATCCTCCTGTTGGGTTTATCGCTAAAGAGGCGATTAGAGATACTGAGGTTGGTGATATTCACCTCAAGAAAGGAGATTTTGTTGGAGTTGCGATTCAGGCGAATAACGTGAATCCGAAATATTGGGAAGACCCAGAGAAATTCAGCCCGAGGAGGTTCATGAAAGGAGTCATCTCGCCGCATTTGGAGCCTTTTGCCTTTCTGACTTTTTCGACTGGGATGAGAAATTGTATCGGACAGCATTTCGCAATGATGCAAGCAAAGTTAGTTTTATTGACTTTCATAACGATGTTTGATTTCAAGTTGGAGCCAAACTATAAGCTGAAGATGGGGTTCAAAATTTTATACGAGCCTATGGACCCTATTAAACTCATTTTGACTAAAAAAACGGGGTAAATATAAGCAGTGAGGGACTCACTGAAATCATATTTGAATGAACGGAGAGTTGATCATAACTATTGGAATTAATACTATTAGGTTATTATATATATATGTTCTATTGCAGGGTATGTTTGTTTGTAAGTATAGAGTAAAGTAAAGCAATTTATAAGCTGCTTCTCATTCTAACTAATGATGATATTTCAGATTTCTTATATGTTTCATAACTAATAGCAACTAAAATACGCTCTTGCTTCCATTTCTAGATGTGCTTAATAGGATGAACAAGACCAAAAAGAATGGTTTTTGAAGCAATCGCAATATATGTACATAATCTTGGTTTCTAATTAATTATTGCAAAATTCAAGGTTCAAACATCAACCTTGAAGATATAACTTGGACTGAAATCGAATAGCGGTGCACATTGTTGATGAAGCTTTCTCATTCCTTTTAATTTGTTCAGTTGACTACACTAGGTTATTCGAGGAGACTTTACTCGTGATATCAGCTTCAAAATTTCCTAGATTGGATTTCATATAGTAACCAAAAGTCGTAAAACCCGATTAGAATCCAGCATTTCTCTTAAAATTGTTATGGCTGCTACAATTTGTCTTTGAGATGCAATTTGGTCAATGAAAGCAACTTGCTCTTCTATTTCAATGACGCTCGTTTATATTTCCAGAATCTAAAGCTTTGGCGAGGGGTAGCAATCTCTCTCTGTTTTCAATTATTCTCAGAGAATTCTTTCGAATGAATTATTTCAATGTTCGAATCATCCAAGTCTCACTTTTTTTAAAAAAAAATAATTTGAAGCGCGGGGAATGCTTCCACAGAACAGTCGGAAACAATGTTTTAATTTTCCAGGTCGTACTATACGAACTGAGCGTTATGAGTTCTAACATATTATGTGAACATCTAGATTATCTCACATAGACAGCACGATGAGTCTTTATGAAACAAGCTTAAAGACTAGTTTTCGCTACAACTTGCCAGCTTAATCTGATTATTAGTTGCTATTTGGTCTTTAGAGCAGGGTAGCTTTTTACATGTTGACCTGATATTAGGTATTCAGTGGCAACGTTTGCTTTTGCTTGGCTGACGACTACTGAGAATATTTTTTTGCTATCTTCATCTAGCATGAAGCATGATCTCCAATTCTATTGAAACTGAATTAGTTCTTCCAATTTCTTGAGTTGTTGACCACCAGCGACTCAATTACAAAACGCGAGGATTTCACCAATTTATCAATTCTGAGAAAGTTTGAGATTACGCGACTTTCTCATTTTTCTATTCTCTTTGGAATCCGTTACTATTTAATTCAATTTTTTTCCAGAACCTCGAAGTTTTGAGTATTTTTTATGATTATCCACTCAATCTTAAGTGCTCAATTCGGTCTATATCTCTCTCTAATTCGCGATTCTTACTGCATTTAGCATCCTTTCTTTCCTTTAATTTACATTGTTACCTAGTCAGCGAGACAAGTGATTAGAACCTCCCCGACTAAATTGCTATTTTTAAGGAAAGCGATAAAAAAAGACCTATTTTTCCCATGTTATTCATTTCATTTTGATTAGAAATACAATATTAGAGTATGGAATAAACTCCTCACGAAGTTCTATTGTTCAGTTATTCGCGTGTATCTCTCAGAGATCATCTTTACGAATGGCAAATTAAACTACATTAAGAAAATTCTGCTGCGTGCAAACAAATGTAAAATTTCATTGCTCAACCTGCAAATGAAGTAAGAGAGAGAGCGCGCGCGCTCGATGTGTCTAACACTCGCTCAAATTTCGAAATAATCATATTGTGGATTTAACTGTGTTATCAGGAATTAAAATACCTTTTTAAATATCAAAGAACATCGGAACAAAGTCTGTGAATCTAATTATAATAGCAATTAACGATAAATAGAATCGTTCTGTCTTCGAAATAACTTTATAGAAGCAATCGGATTTTATCTAAAGCAATTTTATTCACTGAACTCTTGGAATCGAAAACTATACTGAAATCACCGTATGTTTATCCAAATGTTGCTTGTACTTCTCGTTCTCTTGGCATGGAAAGGTACTATTGACATTCATATATTGGATTAATAGTCCTTTTAGAGGTGGATAGTTCAGCGATTATTAACTCACTATCATTTGATTTCCGTCCAAATTATGTTCTCCAGACATCTTGGAGAGGAGGAGGGATGCTGTATATTGGTGGATCGGGCTTTAATATTCAAGTTATATTGCAAAATAAGATTACTCTGCAAGGGAAGACTTGTAGTCTCATTGGTAATTTTTTTTTATTGGCATCTGGTCTAAGGGTTTTCAATTAATGATGGAATAGTAAGCAAATGCACTGAATATCAGCTTGTTTGTACAACTTCTCCATTGGAAATCGGGTTTACGCCTGTTGTTGTAACAGTAAATGGGAAAGAAGCGCAATGCAATATTGAGAATAATGCTTATTGTGGAGTTTGGGTTATCAAGGACCGAGATTATATGATAAGAGCAGCTAATCCACCGGCCATGGATAGCCGAAACACGTACTTTTTTCTCGAAATAGACTCGAGAGATTATGCTCCGACAACTCTTGGCGCAGTGTCGTATTTTGCTTCTGGGATATATTATATCCCGAATACAAGAAGCAGGTTGAGGCAGTATCTTTCTGCAGCGTACATCCAAGGAGTGTATAATATCTCTAATAGTGATCTTGTTATCGCGAATTCTGGTTATTTTTACCTGGCAAATGGAACTCAGTATCACCTTGCAAGCGTTCCTATTGTCGGGTCGATGAGCAGCCATCTTGGCTCGAGAATGGGGCAAGTTATCACAATCAACGGAGCTGGCTTTTCATCAATTCCTTCGCAGAATGCTGTTAGTTTCAATGGGTTATCATGCGCAATGATCAATAGTTCTTTTCACCAAATTACTTGTGAACTTCCTCAGGACCTTGTTGGACTTGGCAGCTCTCTTCCGCCGTATTTAGGGAACGCAGGTGTTGAGATCTATAAGACAACCATTGCAGTTATGGACTATAGTCAGCAGAGGACAAATCCAATTTTCAAGTCATCTTTGCTGCCATTTGATGTTCAAGCTTCAACAGAACTAAGGCTTTCCGATAGCTCCAGGTATGATGATTGAATCTATGATGGCTTAATTAATTTTCATCTTGAAAAAGTGACAATACGCTGGTTATGAGGAGTTTCTTTTGTCCAAGTCAAAGTGGAGACTATCAATTCCTGATTAGTGGAGCAGCATACACTGAGTTATGGCTTGATTTCGCGCATATGTCAACCAGCAATCTCCAGCTTATCGCTCAAGACTGGGGGTCTGGCTTTCGTGATTTCTATTTTGAGCGATCAACAGGAACCTTTCCCAACCTTAAACAATCCAGCCCAATTGCTTTGAATCAAGGAGAGTGCTATTTGTTTGAACTCATGATGACAGGAGCTCGATCTCCAGATTACCTGTCAATGGGCGCGATTCTTCATCTACCAACACCGAGCCAGCGTAGAAACACAGTGACTGATATTTATCGAATCAAGGTGACTCATCCCAAGGAGATCGTACAAGTGAATATCTCTTCTGCTACTCTTTCAGGACAATGGGCTCTGATTATCGATGGCATCACTACTAGTGCTCTCCAAGTGGGATGTCTTCCTCAGACCTTGTGTATCGCAATCAAACAGGCGACTCATTTAGATGTACTTTGCTCTCTTGAAATGTATGACGCATCAGGCAATATTGTAACAGATAAGACCCTTGCTCAAGAATTTTCTTACAGTATAACTTTCTGGAGTCGGAGGTTCACCTCAAACGTTCCCGTCCTCCAAGATATTTCGCTGGATCCGTCAGCCAGCTTCAACGTAGAGATTATCGCAAATCGAGCTGGAAGCGGTCTAGGTTTTTTTACTCTCGATGTGCAAGGTGCTACCGTCACTCTCCACACAAATACGACCCTCGACAATTTTTATTACCAGTTGGTTTCTAATACCCCGTGTAGTCCAGCTGTTAAGATTAGATCCTACTATAATTACATTGATGGTTCTGAATGGTGGCTCTATTTTGAAGAAAGCGGAGTACAACCCTTAATATCTCTTCACTCAACTGCATTCTATTCCCCCGAGACGACCATGACGGTCGAGAGAGTGAGGAGTGCTGATGATTCCCAAGAAATGATGATGCCACTTACTTTTGACCATCTCTGGACTTACAGTAATATTTATTAAGCTTTCTCAGCATCATTAATGAATTCTAGACCAGAAGCCTCAAGTTAAAGTAAAAACGCTTGGAATAAGCGCAATCTGTAACTTTTCATGCAGCTATGAGTATGAAAATGATCCTTTGAGGGTGCCTTTACTAACGTCATATGATCTCGTGGGCACGCAATTACAGATGCAAATGCAGAATTTGCAAGATTTTATGGTTGAGAATATTACAGTAGAATTTGGTGATTCTTTATGCTCTGATTATGTGCTTTCCGGTCCCTTTCTGCTAACTTGCTCACTACCTGAAGACTCATCCACTATAAGCGCTTCGATAGCTGCTGGAAGTTTCCTTCCTCGGATTCACTTTACCAAGCTTGGGTATTCATTAGTGGATCCAACTACTACTTTATCCACAATAGTTCCTGTGATTACGACAGTCGATCCGCTCACGGTAATCAAATTCGTTTTTTTTCATGACTTTATTCTGTTCTGAATTCCGTGAACTAGGGTTCTTCAGGTGGAGGGTTTCTACTAACTATCAATGGGCAATATTTTCGTGGTCAGCTAACAGAACTCTCAAGCATACAGGTTTCCATTGGAAGCTCTCCTTGTGTCGTTCAGTCGGTCAGTTTCAGCACGATTACTTGCATGGCAGGTCCTTCCATAGACACGAACACAATTACGGTCACCGTAAACGATCAGACAGGGAACTATTTTGGGTTCTCATATGACCCGGCTTCAACAATTTCAATTACAGGGATTACACCGAACACTATCGGACCGCTGCAAACGACAACTATCACAGTCACAGGAACGAATTTCGGAACTATCTCGGCCAGCATGAGCGTGTACTTGCTTTCAAATAGTGACAGTGTTACCCAATATCCACTCCAAGTGTTATCAAGCGACACAGTCTCTTTGAATGCAATGATCACATCATATTTACCCGTTGGAAGCTATCAGCTGGTTATTGAGAATGCAGGGTTTGGAAGAGCTGCTGAAGCCAGCCCTGGAATTTCAAATTTCCTGGTCGCATTTGAGATCGAGGCCGTACTTCCTAATTCTGGTAGCATTATTGGAGGCACAGTGATTGAAATAAAAGGAAGCTATTTTCCGCAAGATCTCACTACGCTCAGTGTAACTATCGGGGATTCAGGTGTGAAGTGTGATCAGATCGCAGCGACTGCGGTCGGTATCCAATGTACAACCAATGGCATATCTGCTATAGTCGATACCCCACTCGATGTCATTGTCAGCTTGATAACAGGAGAAGTTGCAGTGCAAAGCGGGCCTAGCTCTTGTACATTCACTTTTTCGATGGCACATACTTCAACTGTGAATTGGATTTCCCAAACTTCAGGAGCTTATGGAGACATAATTATTCTAACCGGGCAAAATATCGGCAGCAGCATATCTGTTCTCCTCTCCGGTAGTCCTTGTCCAATTCTTTACTCCGATTCGACTTCAATCCAATTTTCTGTACCAGATTTGATCGCATCAGAGTACGTACTCACCGTCATTGATAATGCCAATGGAGCAGTAGAACTCAATATCAATCAAGATTTCACTGTATTAATGACCATCACAAGTGTATTGCCAACACAAGGGTCCGTCAATGGCGCCATCTTCGAAATTCAAGGAACTGGGTTTGGATCTCCCATCGTTAATGATGGATCATGTATCGTTGAAAGTTTCACTACAACCAAAATAAATTGTCGACTCTATGCAGACCTATCGAGTTCTTCGGATGTCCCTTTCGTTGTATCGTCTATGAATCAAGGCAAAGTTGTCAATGGTACCTGGTCCTCATACACTCCTCAAAGCACCCTAACAGCCACTATTGCAAACATGGCTGTGATTGGCATTCCCAGCATCTCGGGTTCGTTTGACCTCAGTTTCACTGGTACACAGCTAGATCTTTCCACAGAAAAGATGGTCATTTTAGTGGCTGTTAATAAACCAAGCTTAACATACAGAGAAAGTATCTCTTCACTGAGTCCCACATCTTTCCAGGTTTCATTTTCAAATGTTCCAGCTGGAAGTTTCAACGTGTTGGTACATCTTGACTTAATTGGATTTGCTCGCTTTGACTCTGTAGTGTCGAATACAATTACTCTCTCAATCACTCTGCAAACTATTGTTCCATTTACTAGCTCTTATGCTGGAGGGGAAGATTTTCTTTTAACTGCAACTGGCCCCGATTTTCCAAATGATCCTAAGTTAATTTCGCTCAAAGTGTGCGGCTTTGAAGCGCCATTAATAAACATGGATGCTCAAAATTTATTCGTCAAAACTCCACAAGTCGTCACTCCTTTAACTCTGAGTCTTCTTAAACCGAATCAGTCCGCTCAGATTCGTCCTACTTCTTATTTCTGTTATGATTTAAGCCAGTGTGGAGCCACCATCGATGAAGACATCAACACCTACTTTGTTGGAGACTCAGATGAGTGCTCATTTGGATACGACTTTGGCAAATCCATGATTTTACAGCTCTCATCGGTTGATTTCCATCTGCGGTTTCCATACGAGTCCACTGCTTACACTAATCCTATCAAAAACTACTATAACCTAACTTTCGAAGGGTCAAATGATAATGTTACCTACACTGAAGTATTCAAGTTAGGAAGTTTCATTAAAGAAGGATGGAACACTTGGATAAATTCATCTTCGACATCATCATCATATTTTTCATCTCCT
>ENA-UOTZ01000219-UOTZ01000219.1-compost-metagenome-genome-assembly--contig:-NODE-219-length-48328-cov-12.645500_pt1 | contig 48328 bp, 44 predicted proteins | sample MGYA00238144_ERZ746983 | MGnify/ENA primary metagenome ERZ746983 (study PRJEB28759, sample SAMN06268863) | compost metagenome | isolation source: single cell | place: USA: California, Emeryville, Joint...
TTGTGGCGCAGGTCGATAAACTCAAGCGATTTGCTTTTTTCTGTGAGTTTCCCAAGAGCGTCCAGTCCGATCGTACCGCTTCCAACGTCATTCCATTCAGCGTTGATGCCTTTGATGTAGTTATTTCCCTCTAAGTTCGTTATTATATGCCCAAAAGCGTCGGAAGAGATATGGTTGCCTCGGATCTCCAGATGCTCCAACAGTTTGTTCTGATAGAGGAGATCAGCGACCTCAAAGGCGCCGTCATCTCCAAAATTCAAGTCGTTGAGAACTAATGTGCGAGCATATCGTTGCTCTTCAAGAATTTTTGAGAGTTGGGCCTCAGCGCGTTTCTTGGAGAGGGTTGGGTAACGCTCGGCAGGGTCTTCGACCCTGGGAGAGTAATAAGTGCCGGATTTTTTCAGTGAAGAAGAGGATAAGTGCATTGAGTTTTAACGAATGAAACTCTTTTAGGCTCTAGCTGTTAAGTTAAATTAATAAAATATTTGAAATTTGGAATTGAAAAGCGTTCACGATAATCGTGAAATGGCCCTCACCTGCTCCTCCAGATGCCTTTTGCCAATTATTTTCCTATAAGAAACCTATATGGGGTCAACTGAGGAAGCTTTTTTCGCATCTAAAGAACTTATATTATAGGTTATTAATACATAAACTCAGGGATATGGAATATAGTAGGAAAAAAGATTTTGCCTAAAGCAATAGTAATCTAAATGCTATTGGATAATGAGCGACAAGGAAAAAATTAATTTTCATCAGGACTTATAGTTTCATCAGAGATAACTACGTGGACTTTTGAAAGCTCCTTTGGTTGAGGTTGTAAGCAGAGTTTTTTTGACCAGTGGAGATTCAGTTTTCTGATGCGATTTCCGGAGTTCCGTGGCGGTTATCGGTTGCTTTGCTTTGATCAAGCTGCCTTTGAAGCCTTCGAGAGTGGTGTTGGAAGGGTCAGTTACCATTTTTTTAAACAACGATATCTCATTTAACTGCTCTTGGAATTTGAGCGGCGGAACTTGCACTCTCTCTTTCTCGCGAAGAGTAGTCGCAAATTTATTTTCTTTCGTGTCTTTATTATGATAAAACGTCACTGCGACGCCTTCAGTGAAGAAGTCTTTGGCTTCTTTGATCTGCTGTAAATTACCGCTGGAAGTAACATGCGGAAGGTACTCCTTAAGCTTCAGACCTCTGTTTCTCAATGGTGTGTCATAAAAGGTATTGTTGCTCACTCTTATAGCTGAATACGAGCTAAGTTGCTGTGGCTGTTGCACTGAGTGGCAATCTGAAAACTTTCCAATGCTCTTTGTAAGGTCTGGAGTTGAAAACCGCTTTTCCAATATTTGGCTCGACATCATACTCCCTCTAATGTTCAGCTCGTCCCTTTGCCCATATCGAGACCGATCAGAGAGTGGCGCATATCCTTGAGAGTCATCTCGCTGCATATGGAAAAGTCTATCAGAGAAAGGGTTCTCTCTTTCACATGGCTCTTCAATAGACTTTCGCTCACTTTCTAATGGAGCCTCATTGATATAATTTACCACACGGCTCGTGTTCTCTGGCTCTTTTGCTAATGCTGCTAACCGGTTGCTGTTCTCATCCTGTGCTTCACCAACCGCTCGTTCAGGTGGCAGCGAGCGAGATTCTCGCTGATTATTGGTTTTAATTCTGAATCTTAATTGACTGATTGCCGCGAGGCTCGTTCTCTCTGCACTAGGAAAAATATGAGGGTACATCTGCTTCACCTGCTCGGATATTAAATGACCAAATCGCTTCAGCAGCCACGTCACACTGAGCGTTTCCAAGTACGAATCTCCTCCTCTCGCAGCTGCCTGTGCCTGGTCATTTAGCGGTTTTCTCTTCCGCCTGTAGTTGCTTATCGTCCGGTCAATTTCAATATTACGAGCGTAAAGATTCTTATACAGCTGCACCATCAAGTCTTTCTTCTTCTCGAAGTCCAGCATCTTCGTTCCTTTCGATTTCTTGAACGCGTATGGTTTGAAGCAGCCTGCTGGTAAAATATACGACGAAGACGTGAAATCAAGGTCTTCGATCACGTCTAAATAATTTCCAGGAGTTTGGTCTGGTATCCTCACTGTGACGAGCTTCGGATACGATTCCTCTACGAGAGGTTCAGCCACTCGTTGCCGCGAGGTTATCGCTTTGGGTTTCTCAGGAGATAGTTGATCGACACTTTCAGATCTTTATAAGGGAAATTGTGTGAGACAAAAGCTAGCTCATACAAGAAAATACCTTGATTTAATACCTGTGGTCTCTTTCTCAGATTCCTTCTTAGCCTCCTCGGGTTTATTTGTTAATTTTTGGCCCAGGACCGCTGGTGTTTCATTTTTTTCCTTGAAAATTAGAGAACTAAGGGTCTGTTTGGTTTCTATCTGCGCTATTGCTTTTTGCATAATGGCTCCATTTGTATTCGAAACCGGCGCTGAAGCGATTTTCGGAAAGTTTTTCTTGCTGATTTCGTCACTTAACTCTCTTAGTTTGACCCGCAGCGTCTGTTGAGGGTCTTTTTCGATAGTTCTATCAGTCAGAGGCTCTACTGAATTGGAGGCTTTTGCTTGTCTGATTGCTCTTTGAGTGTTTTCATTGAACATTGGCTTTTTTGCAACTACGTGTGGTGGTTGAAATGACATTTTTGAATATAGCACAGCAGATTTCTGCTTGATGATGTCCTGGTAGTGCTGCCGAGAGATCTCGACTAGCCATTTTGCGAGAATGGAAATCATTGGGTACTACAAATAGAATTAAGCGTAAGGAGACGCTAAAATTTACGTTGATGAGCTTGTTATTAGCATATGCTCTTTTTAAATCTTCAACTCTGGCTGCCAGTTGCAAATGCTGGAAAAACTTCAAATACACTTTACAGATATCCTTTATCTCGCCCGAAGGGTTGTAGTTATCATAACTGAAGTCAGAGGCGATTTTCTGCATCGTTTCGTATGATTTTGTTTGAAATCGCCTAAAAAATTGCAAGGAAATGAACACTTTGAGGATTTTACAGTCGCTGGGCAGAGTCGAAATTCCTGAAACCGAAGACGACTTCGAGATAATCGTTCTCTTTTAGCAATCTCATTTTTTCGGCTTTCTTGAGATTATTCATAAAGATTGAGAGTTCCGCTAGCTGCTGAGGCGACGCTGAGAGGGACGGATTCGTTTCCAGCTGACTTGTGATGGTTTCAGTCTTTTTAATGAGGGTATCGACCGAAGTTAGTCTTTCAGTGAGGTGGATGTAAATTTCCTCCATTATATAAAACTCCTCTTTAATTTATGAGACTCAATAAAATTTTATCATACCTGCTTTCTTGCGTTACTACTCGCGATTATTTTCTATTTTCAGGCTTAACAATAAAGAAATCGAATGTTAACTCGGATAAGAGTGCAGAATACCAACCTTCTAATCTCTTCTAGGACTCTCTAAATAAAAAACACAAGTTTTTCCCTTTTCACGAAAAATTGCGCATTCAACATATTCACTCTCTATCATAGCAGCCATTTCACAATGAAAGTATGAATATAAACATCATTCTTCACATTCACAATGCAATTTCTCAAGTCTTTACTCATTGGCTATTGGTATGTTCGTTAATTCATAATCCAATTTACCCAGCTTTTCCTTCCTATTAAATAGTTAATTTTTTGCTTTTGAGATATTGTCTTACAAAGAGCAAATTTTCTGCACGAGATGCTTGTGCTCGTCTTCTCCAATATTAAATTGGATTGGTGCCTCAGTTTTCAAATGATTCGAGAAAGTGTTGAATCTCTCAAAGGCTACCCTCAACTAAACAACGACCATACATTAGTCAGTCTTCTCAATGTGGGAAAACTTACTTTCTCTATTTCTTGTTGCGATTCGGACGCTTTAGTCGAAAACAGACGGATTTTCTCCAAACATTCACGCTCTTGCTTCGAAAGCGGTTGCGCAGCCTCACGGAGCTTGCTGTATAATGTCACAAGCTTCGAATGAATTTTCTCCTGTGATAATTGCTGAGCTCTCGGTAAAATGAGGTGACGTTTTACATTCTGTTCGTTAAGTCTAAATTGCGTGCTCTCTTCGATTTTTTCTCTTTTTTCATCGAGAGCTTTGAGCCGTCTTTCCAAATCCTTGAGTTTCTCGCTCTGGCTCGCCTTCACCTTGTGCAATAATGATATTCTAGTGATAAGCAAGGTCACAAATCCCTGAAAAACTCAAGGTAATCACTTCTCTGCTATTTTATTCTCGATGAACTGTTTTGTTTCAAGTACCCTATTCAAATAGCTCTCTGCTCTCTAAAAACGATTTAGAGGGGCAAATATCTGCACATTTATATACGTTAAGAGACTCAGGATCGTTCATGTCGACCTTCGGAGGCAGGAAAGTCTGTATCGGAGAGAAGTCTATTTGATTTCCCTTTAAAATTTTTTCCTTTGAAAATTGTCATTGGGAACGGCCATTTTCCTTCAATTTTACCAGCTCCGCGCGGTCTTGGAGCCGCTCGTTTTTAGCTGTTGCCTTCCGAGTAGCACTATCCAGGCTCTGCTCGAAATTCTCAGTCTGGTAGTCGCATCTCAAGAAACGGTAGTTCAATTCACCGGCTTTTGAATTCGTTTAAGAGAAGAAGCAAAGAGAGTGCAATTACCTTTAGTTTTCATGAGAATAAATAGAAAGCCAAAAACTTCCTATTATTAAATGATAATAGCTTCACTCTCATTGATTTTCAAAGCGTACCTGCAACCCATAGAACGCGTAATCCGAGATATCAAACTTTTTTGAATCAATAAGCGCTTGGGTAACTGGAGGAGTGTCCATCTCAGCAAGCAGCGCGAGCTGAGTCTTGATACTGCTTCTTTTATACAATTGCGAAGACAAGGTCCTCTTTGCCAGATTTTCCTCAAACTGTCTGACCCACTCGATATCAACCGCATAGATTTTATTAAAAAACTTCAAGACAACTCTCCCAGCCGGCGCTAAGCTGTGGAAAATCGCTTTCGGCGAGCCCAACTCTCGATATCTGCAGTATTCCTGGTATTCTTTATTATTCGCAGCGTCTGCAGGCTCTTTAATCGTTCCTAATACAGAATCCAATTTTATCCTCGCGAGTGACAGCAGCTGCACTTTCGGCTCGAAGTCCCAATTCGGCTGTAATAAAATATACATTATCATCTTCTGCAACCTCAAAATAAATAAAAGTACTCTTTCCTTGCTCGAGTTCGGCATAATAGCGTTCGCACTATAGAAAATTGAGCATTTTCCTGTTCTCTTGGTAAGCACGAAAAACAACCCATGCAAATTTTTCGCCGCGTAAATTCCTGTGTAATTTCTCTCAATCTTCATTGGTTTGAACGAGTCGCCCCCATCAATCACCGTCAGAGGCCTAAAAACACAAAATCTCATTACTGCCAAGCCAATATACCATTACCCTTGAATTGAATTTTCCGCCAACGACTCATACTTCGTTCCATAGATAGATTTCGTGACTATATACTTCGACTTCCCGCTGTCGCAGTACTTCAGGAAGTACTCGAATAAAAACTCATAGTAGGCCTTCGAGCTTTCGTACTGTCTCGGCTCCGACTCGAATTTAGAAAACAGCTCGTGTTTCAGCCCTTCGAGGCTTTCTTTCGGGATTCTGATTCCCTCGAAGATGATTGGACAATAGAAAAACACCTCGCCTTGGGCAGATAAAAAAAACACGCTCAGGTTCCTCAGGTCGCTCCACTCCTCACTCGGAGAAAAACAAAAATCTACAATATATTCTTCGTCTTCAGGCGCGTTGACGCTGAACCGTCCTGACTCCGAGAGTTTATGACTGTACTCTTTCTCTTTCACTTTTTGCCTTGGAGTCAAATCGATGAGTAAATCCCGCTCGTCCATGTCCTTCGACACGTTAAAAATCATGAATTCGTTTCTGTTGGTCAAGAGACAGAGGTGATCAGGCAGCAGATAATGCCATTTGATTTGCTTAAGAACCGTATCGGAAACGCCGAGCTGCGGGCATTCTACTTTCGCTGGTGCGGGCTGGTTATCACGAGGGAATTTGAAGTCAATCGCCGCGACTAGGTAATAAAAATGACATTATATAAAGATTTTCCAAGGGAAACAGTACCAAAAACTGCGGTTTTATTGTAAAATGCGAGCTTAGACCCTGCGCAGTTGATTGCTATATTGTTAGGTAGAAGCGCCATGTTGTCCTTTGGCGTAAAGGCGATCGGTTTGTTTTCAAAATCAAGAAACACGACTGGAACCTTCACAAAGTAGAGTTTTTTTAATGCTTCCAATTGCTCCTGAAGCCCGAGGCGATTGTCGACTTGCGCCGCATAAAACGAGAGATTGACGACGAGGAGGTTGGCAGTGAGCACCCCACCATCGTCTCGAGTTTCATAGATGTATAAAGTGTTATCAGCTGGGTTAAACGCGATGGTATCCTGGTCGTATGCCAGCAAACCCTTTGGTTTCAATGCGAGGAGGTCCTCAGTACCGAGCACGTAGTCCAAGAAAGCTTCTTTGATCATTTCGATAAATTAATTAGCGAATTTGAACTCTTAAAGATAGATTATCAAACCGCGGAAATCCTATTATGATTGCTGTTTTGAATTAATTTTTCATATAAGAGTCATATTCGAAGATACTAGGCTATTCTATCAACTAGGACGATAATAATGCAATATAGAGGCAATATAAAGTATCAATTAGATACGATTAATGATTAAGCACCTCTGATTCTTCAGTCATTCTACCAGTAGCTAAGAAAGGCACGAAGACCTCAAGGATATCGGCGTTGGAGAATTGAAGGTGTTGGCCAGGCAGTTTAATTCGTTTTAGTCTTCCAGTAACGTCGAGAGTCTTCAGTCCAATGTAGTCTTCTTGGTAGAGTGGAGTTTCTGTCATGTCTTTCAAGTTGAGGTTTTCGTCGTAGTAGCCGAACCATGCAGTTTCTTTAGGGTTAATGACGGTGTCGTTAGTGAACATCACGAGCATCACGCCCTCAAGGGAGGAGAATCTCTGCTTATGGGTTGCGTTTTTAGTGGATCTTTCGTTGTTGAGGTCTGGGAGGTAGCGCGCGGAGGCCAAGTACGACTTGTAGGAGCGAGAATCTTTGAAGTAATTCGCTGCTCCGACGAGGTTTTGCGCTAAGCCATTGTACACGGCGAAGCGGACGACGCTATTGAGGATATCACAGAAGGTACCATCAGCGCAGTTTGGAACGGTGTAGACGCCCATATGAGGTCCGGCGATCGAGATGAACTTCTTGAAAGAGCCTCCGAAGTCGCAGTTTTGGATGAGGCCTCTCGCGATGAGAGATCCTTGAGAAAGGCCAACGATATCGATGTCCTTGCCTGCAAATTTGGGGTTTGCCTTAAGGGCAGCGCAGGCGGCTTCTTCCTGAGACTTCATTGTGGTGAAAAGGAAGCTATCAAAGCCCGCTCCAGATTCGATGCATTCAGCATCAACGCCGAGGTAGTAGCCGAACATACTGGCAACTCCCTGCATACCTGAATTCTCGCAAGAGTCGCCGATACCGTGGATCAAGACGACAGGGTTAGCCGCGTTGCAGACGGCAAGAAGTGCCAAAAGGGTGATGATAGCCTTTGTCATGAACCAGAATTTTAATCAATTAATTTCCTTCTGAATAGAGAAATTTAAGTAAATTATTCCTGGTTCTCATCATCAAGAAGAAAATTTCCACTAAAAAGATTTTAAGTAGGAGCACACAGCCTCTGTAATTTGTAAAAAGTAGTTTATAATTATCGTTTTGCAATTCTCGAGACTATAGGTCTACTAGACGATAGTTTCATTGAAGATGGTGAAATAAGATGTGAAAAATGCTAGATAATTTCAAAAATCATTGGCACGGTGGCTTTTATATAGACTCCGCTCGTAGACTCCAGAAAAACGAAATATTCAATTCTAAGCAGTCCTTTGGAAATCGGCAGTAAGGACACTTTTCGAATCGTCTGCTCTCCAGACTTCAAAACCCTAATAATTGATGCAGATCATTAACTTAGCTCTAACGCAAGTAATGAGGATCTACCCAATGTTTATGCTCTTTTCCAACGGTATCGCGATCACATGGTCTTTCTTTATCAGCTCTCGTGACAACGCATACCCGTTGTCTTGAGGCATGTCTTGCGCTTGTTTCGTCGTTTGTCGTACGAATTCTGGCAGTTCATCCTTCGAGAGGTATTTTATCTCGGTTCCCTTCTGTTCTTTGTCCTCTTCAGTCGGCTCGAGACGAGCATCCTCCTTAATACGTAGATTTAGATGACATTGTCGCATTAATAATATTCTTCTATACCTGCAACGGGTCGATAGTTTGCACCCCACTTTCGAAAGTTTCTGGAAGCATGCAAGTGAACTCCAAATCATTGATCGAGCGGTTCGTCACAACAAGTTCTATTTCGATCTTTTCCTCAACTCTGTAGCTGCTTTTCTCTAAAAAAAGCGGTTAGTTGATCAGCAAAAAGCCAGTTCATCTACCTTTTCGACAAGTCACGTCAATAATGTTGATCTCCCGAGTATTCCAGATCACTTTTGTGATCATAGATTGAGAGAATATATCCCCTAAGCTCCATCTAATGTACAAAGGCGTATAAATGTGAACTGAGAGTCCCGTGTCGGGAATTTTAAGCAGTTTTGAGTCAGTCATTATGAGATTTTTATCGACGATCAATTTCAGGTCTGAGTTCCTGAGACTCGATCTCCTTCGCTTTAAATTACTATTGACGATGCTTGTCAATGTGCGTTCTCTTTCCTCAGGAACCTCGCTCACTGAAGAAGCAATCGTCTTCTGCCGCTCAAACGAAAAATCGGTTTCTTTAAAGCTGCTTAGTCCAGATTCTAATTCCATTAGAAAACACTCAATACAACTGCTAATTACTCGAGCTGATCGGAGTCTGGACTGGGAAGTTTTTCCTCGCTGGCGTGCCGGCTTCGCTGTGTTTCGAAGAAAGTTCGCTAGCCTGAGTCACCTCATTTGAATGTCTGAATGATGAAGTCGAGGGCGTTTCTGGATAGGCTTCGATGCCGCATTTCGTCGTTTCGATGACAAAATATCCGTTTTCGGGACTGCTTTTCAGGTGTTGGTTTGACTCGTTTTTGAAGATAAGAATCTTTCCTTCCGAGGGAGGAAGAGGCTTATCCTGTCTCCGTGAAATCTGGATCACGAGGCTATACACGGTCGACTCGTCTATCTCGATTTCGCTCTAACAAAAGCGTTTTTTACGACCACCACAAGAAGAAAAAAGCTACCGTTTCACCGAGGATATTTGAAACAAACATGTCGTTTAACAGTGTGTTAATGCTCTGTTTCGCGTCTTATTCCAAAGCGTTATTGACTAATATCGCTATGATTGAATCTTACTCGGGTCAAATTGGTTCTTCGAGATGCTGCTGCTCAGAAAGAACTCGATGTTTTCTATCGTTAATTTAAACTGCGGGTATTTGCTTCGCGTATCAATGACCTCTCCCAGCACGTTTTTCATCTAATACAAACAAACCCTTAGCAATTCATCTATTTCGTGGGGATTACCGTTATCGCTATCAGGGTATTGTTCCCAAAGACGCTGATATCCGAGGAAATTTGAAAAATGCTGATGAATTTAACATTCAGCGTGCAGGTGACTGAAGGCGGTTTTTTGCCTTTTTTCCCGTGCTTGTTGTTAAAAGTATTGAAAAACATGTCCTCCATGGATCGAATTTCAAGGCTCTCGTTGACTTGCGAGAAGCGTTGGCCTTGGGACTGATAGATGGTTAATCTGAAGCTCAAATAGACGTCGATAAACTCCATGGGAATCGATATCGGGATTTTCGCAGCGATAAAAACAAGCTCTTTTTCCATGTCGATATAGTATTCAAAAATCTGCTCGTCGATTTCTGCGTTCATCTGATTGTTATTGACCATCTCTAATTCTCTATGCTGCCAGAAGATTTGACTCTCGAGGTATCTCGCGTTCATTGAGATGATACGCTCGCTATTGTTTGATGCCTATTGCAGTGATAGTATGTTATTGATCCTGCTGAATTCTCTTTGATTTTACATCATGCTTTGTGAGGACCACGCGAAATTTGAGGTGCTTTATCAGTTCTTGGAAGTCTTTGGACTTCAAGTCGATCTCAGGCTCATTCTCGAGCTTCTCCATGACGGCGATGAAGCCGCAGTACTCTCCTTGAAGGATGCTGTTGCGGAGAGAGTTATGAGCTTTTGGACGTGAAAGGAATTAGTGAAGGGAGCCGCAGAGTAGAGGGGGTTACCAATGGATGGGAAAGTTCCAAGCTTTGGGTTTTCGATGGGTTGGGCTGAGGCGTGGGTGGCATGAGCTTCGAATTTGTATCGACTGTCGGTTATCGCCTCGAAGACATTGATCTTTGGGATGTAGCAGTTGATTTTGAAGGACTCCAGCGGAGATTTCTGCTCTTTTTGATGAACGTTGCTGTACATGTTGATATAAAAGTTTATTTGCTGGGAATAAAGATGATATCCTTAATATTCAATATCCTTCGTGAGTGGGATAGAAAACGTATTAAATTACTGGTGCCATCGGTTCATTGGAATGAAATGAATGAGTCAGGAATCTCTTTGTGATCTATGGACAAGATAATATCAGTAACGACAAGAAAAGTATCAGTGTTAAGTATTAACAAGAAATTAGTCTTCGCTGAGGGGATTGAATTAAATAAATATGAGAAAGTTGTCGTGTTCCTGAGTGTCTATTCCTTTGAGTTGTTGTTTCAACAGATACTTTTCCATAATATTTACATGAATAATCCTCTGCCAGAAAAAAGGGTACAGACGAAAAGATAGTGTTAAGGATATTTGTGTTACGAAATCCTACAGTGACAGAAGAAAAAATAGGAGATGTCAAGAGTTTGAATATTTTGAACTTCGTTGAAATGAAGAACGTTCCATGAGGCTTTGTTCCGTTTGATACTCCAAAACGTGTGTCTTTAAAGGTATTTATTTTAAATCAAGGTGCTTTCATAACATAAGATGAATACTTTGTGCAGCATAAGAGTGTTGATAATAAGATTACTGCCTTAACAATCTAAATGCGTCGAGATGCAATATAAAAGCATCAAAATAATTTACTAAAGAAGAGATTTCTCCAAAAATTGACAGCATGTGAATTAATGAACAAAGAATATTTTCACGATTTGAAAATGCTATTTTGTCAGGCATCAACCAGAATTTTTTGTTTATAATAGTTGAACAATCCATTTACTTGGAGTTGTAACTTTTACAGCTGCGATTATGCTACTCAATTCCTCCCCAGAAATTTGCTTAGGTATATTGTATTCAAGTCACCAGACCTTACCCTCATTAAACTGAGATAACCGCGACTCTTTTGCTTGATGACCAGAACCAGAGTAATCACATAGAGTTCACTTCATCGTCGAAAAGATTTATTCAAAGAAATTATTTAGAGCTGCAGAATTATACTTCTTTGATCATTTCGAGTGCTTCCAGCACGCATGAAGCCAGCAAATAAAAAATGGATAGCTTGCATACATTTTCTCATAGCCACTGAAAGAAAAACCTAAGAAAAATTAAATAAAATTCTCCGAATGATGATTTTTTCAGATTTTCTTCTGAAATTCCGAAATTAGAAATCGTTTTAATTTCCTTAGCTCGTTCTTCGATCAGCTTTCAGATTCACTTAACGCTTTCAATAAAACACTAATACCTTTCACTCCTAGTCTTTCTCCTTCCGGAAGCGATTAATACAATTTCTTCGTTAAATTCATCTTTTTTTTTTTACCTTGCAAGCATGTTTCCTTCATAATCAATTATACTGTCATCTTCTTCTACGAAACCGAACTTACCAGTGGCTTGACTCAAACGCCCTGATCTTAATTGTAGTTGATGAAGAAAATTTAACTGCGAGCTAATTTCGTGCCAACGCCTAAGTTATAAAATTAATTGCTACGCACTTGTGTCAAAAACTGTAAAAAAAAACCCCCCAATAGAAAAACTCTCGATGAACGGTACCTAGTCTCCCTTTGGCGCATTGGCTCATAATCTTTCTTCATAGTCACTATACACGAACCAAATCGTTACCAAAACGGAACCAGGTCAGCAAATTCCATCATCTTATGGCCAATTAACATTTATTTAGATCAGCTTTCGATCGCCATGAGGCCAAACATCGCCAGTCGACTGAAGAAATCGCGCCTCGCTCCCACCTCCACAACTTCGACTCGCCAACGAGACTCATGAACACTAAGCTCGGCTTTTTCAAGCCTGGAAAGGGCAGCCAGCCTCTGGGTGATCCTGAAGAAGACATGGATGAAAACGGTGATTGTGTGGCTAGACCATCGGCTTTCAAGAGAAATTCCTTCAAGAAAAAAAGCAATAGAGCTCTCAGCGGAGAAAACTGGAGATCTCGTCTCGAGCATCCCGAGGTGTTCTTAGACGCCTTGGATTACGCCTATGATCCAACGATTCCAGCGGATAAGAGGTTTAAGGACGTGATCCTTCTGGAGGACGTGAGATATGATGCCACTTACCTTGATATAAAACCAGAAGAATTCCCAACTTATTTGAAAAACTTCAAATTCATCGAGGATAAAGCTGATACCCGCGTCCCTTGGGCTCACCCCAAAGGAGGAGTCGCGTGCAAGGAGTATGTCATGACAAAGTATAGAAATATCGCAAAAGGCGTCATGCAGGAGTTCGGAAAGAAGATATTGTCCGGAAACTTTAACCTCACTACAGTCTCTTTCCCTATTAAATCAATGGTTCCATTGTCCTTTTTGGAGAAATGCAGTCAATCGAGTAACCTCACCTGTTCCCATGTTATTTTATAACAATTTTATTGTTTTTCTCAAGCTGGATTGTACCCTATCTATCTGAACCTGGCGTTGCTAACAAAAGACCCTCTCGAGAGATTTAAGCTTGCCATTACCGCTCCAGTCGCGATTCAAGGGTACCTTGAAGGGTTCTCGAAGCCAGTAAACACCTTCGATATTCATGATCATATATGCTAATATACTTACCACAGTTGAATCCTATCTTGGGAGAAACGTTTGAAGCCGGATTTTCAGATGGCACTGAGCTGTTTCTTGAACAAGTCTCGCATCACCCTCCAATCAGTTACATTCTTTTATATGGCCCTCAAAAGAAATTCCAGATGTCCGGAGCGTTTGTTACCGAAGCAACCGGAGGCTTAAACTCCCTTAAGGTATGGCGAGTCGAGGTACGTGCGGCTAATTGACTGTATGAATGTAGATTCTGACGAAAGGGTCAAGAAAAATTATTTTTAATGACATAAAACAAGAAATCATATTCACTTCGACCAATGTATAACCAGAGTTATCATACATTTATTTATCTTTGATATGCTGTTGACAGGATATGTTGGATGGAACTTTAATCGGAAGATGCGTTCACTCATGCTATGGTACTTTCATCGCGAAGGACGAGAAGAATGGCTTTGAATGCAAGGTTACATTTGGAAAAGTCAAAAATAAGTAAGCCTACTTGCTAATATCTTCGTTGCTAAAACCTCTTCAGGCTCATCGACTACTTCGAGGGAGAAATCACCCACAACGGCAAACAAGTCTCCAAAATTACAGGAACTTATCTCGGTAAGTCGAGTTGATAGCGCAGTTGGCTCATTCTCATATTAGGGTGGATGGAAATCGACGGCAAAAGGTACTGGGACCATAGATTCATTCATCCTTGCAAAGTAAGCAAATCTCATTTCTAGAATTATCTCTCAACGAATTTTGTCTACAGCTAAACAGACATAAGTCACTATTGGGCTCGGACTCATACTATCGACCTGATCTGCTCACACTGGCTTTAGGTATGACTTCCGATGTGAATTTCTGGTCTGAAAAATTTGTATTTGTAATTTCAAGGCGAGGTTGAGAAGGCGCAAAAAGAAAAGGAAAGCCTTGAACAATTGCAACGTTACGACAGAAAGCTCAGGAAAGAATACATGGAAAAGCAAGGAAAGAAAGCGACTCATTAGAAACCCCATTACAATCTACTATATATCGTGTGCAAGGAGCCCTTAGTGCAAGTACTTTTTGATAGGCACGAGCATTCGTGTAGCAAAACTCACTGTCTTTTGGCTATTTAAACCGAAAGAAAGTAAAAATACTCATCATATTCCTATTGCGTATTGGTTTTTTATTTGATATTGCTCCCGATGGTTACTGTTTTAAGAAATTTGAACGAATATATTAAACCATATCCCTTAGAAAGCCTGTTTTTCTCTTACAAATTAACATTCACAGCCCTTCTACAGAGCCACTAACAAAGGAATAGGATGAAGGGAAAATATAAAAATCGGGATTTTTACCTTCATGAAATTATTCGAAAGTCAATTTTCAAGCAATCATTAAAGAACTAATCGATTTAAACACACATTTCAGACTCTCGAGCAGATCAATTAATAATTTTACTCGGAACTAAGAAATAAGACTAATTTTTTCTGTATTGATCATGAAGACGAACACTGCACTGGCCCTGCTCGCTGCGTCAGTAGCCGCTTTGCTCCTCATTCACTTCGCCTATCATACGAACAAAGAGATCAGGAAGGATGCGTCCAACTACCCTTTTTCATATTGCATGGATAATATCACAGTCTCAGTAGACTCAGTGGAGCTTTCTTCGCAACCTACGAAAGGCCAGGACACTATTGTTCAGTTGGTAAGGCGCTTTATTTTTGATCTCTGAGCTAACTGCTCTGTTTTCAGTCAGGCACATCAACCATAGACACGACAAGTGTGTCCGTCACCGAGATCATCACCTTCAACGGCGTGCAAAAATCCAAAACAACGACGGCTTATAGCGCGGCTTTCCACAAAAACACGACTTATAGTCTCAATCACACACTTAAAGTGGACCCCGACTCCCAATCTGTAAATATTCGCGTTTGGATTATTGACTAAATTGAACTTTGCTACAATAGGGCACATATAACTGCAAAATAAGCATTCAAGATGCCAAGAGCGACATTACTTGCGCGCAAATATCATATAGCTTATAGGGATATTTAGCCAAGACAGTTCGAGCTGCACAATTCATTTTATTTATTTTTTAAACGAATCAGTTTGCACCTTTGAAAGCGTCCGATACGCCATGCACAGCAATTGTTTATATTTCTTTATATATTGGTAGATCGCTCGCGCTTTCCTGCTGATGAAGCATTTACAAATCGAATTAATCATAGCAAAACTTTTCATTTGTTTTCACCATTAATTGTGTAAATTCTCTTATTTCTCAGGAAAACACACTGGATCTTGCTCCTCTGTAGTTTTCAAAAAATAATTTGAAGCGAATAAGATATAGATACAGCGCGAGTTATCCTAACAGAATTTGATTTTGCACTGCGTTCCCTTTTTTAATTTCGATAGAAAGTGTTATAATAAATTAAATTGAATAGTTTCAAAAACTAATCGAGATTCAAATATGGTAGACAAGCTCAACTTCCAATGCATGTAAAACAGCCTCTTCCGATACACCCGTCTGACTATTTTTTGCCAGCCACTCTTACTCCTACAACGGAGACTCCTTCAAACTCATCGATGGAACCACGATTGCTTTCTTAGCTGGAGGTAAACGATGGAAATTTCTTCACAACTAAATCCATTATAGCCGCTCTTTGCTTCTATGACATAACCACAGGCAACAAAGAATACATTTGGTAATGAAGACTGCGCTGGAACTCTCTTTTACTAATGAAATTGTTCGCAGGTCGAAGAGACATGGCTTCGGGTGCTTCGAGACCAACCATAAGCGAGGGATATTCGCAGTTGCTGAGAACGGATTGAATCCGGTGGTCTCGGTCTTTGATTACAAGACACGCGAGGAGATTTTAAGAATAACAGGTTCAGAATCCAATGATTTCACCTTTTGCTGATATCATTTGCTTCAAGACGCTGCTCAAGTCGAGATCAAAGAGCTTATTATCAATCGTGACGCCTCGAGACTCATCGTACTGAGCGGAGTTCCTGATAATACCATCCGAGTCTGGAATCTCAAAGAAAAGGACGAAGAAGGAAACACCGTTGGCAAGGAGTAAAAACACCGCATGTGCGCATTTATAACATTCATTTTCTTTTGAAAGAATGACTGGAATTAACTTCACAATCCCTAAGAACTACAAGAAAATCGTCACAAATCCCAAAGACCCCAACAGCTTCGTCATTGTCAAGACCGACGGGCTGCTCTTCTGCGAAATCAAGCCAAAATACGTGGGAATTGATGAGAATTCCACGGATAAAGAATACCAAATTGTCTCAACGTATTTTTCTTCGCATATTTGCATTGAGCTGATTATTGTCCCTAAAAAAGCAAATTTAACGTCCAGAATGACGGAGAGGAGGTCGAGGACGTCGAATACCTCGATTTCGTGTACGACATTGATAGCCGCAAGAGAGTAATTCTCCAAAAAATATGCATCATCTAAATTTCCTGTGTCCAATAGGCGTTCTTTACCACTGATGAGAGCCAGGTTTATCTGCTGTCCTTGCCTGAGATGACGGCTGAAGGGAACTACTGCGAGTCTCCTGCCCAGCATCTCTTGCTCACACAAAAGCATCTCATTATCTCAAAAGACAAGGATGGATCCTGTATTTTCGACTGGTATCTGCTTGAAAACGAGGAAGCTCAGCCTCTGTTTGAGTATGATAAGAGCTTTTCGATCGAGCTGAACGAAAGAAATAAACGAACGCCAATCACGACATTCATTTACAACCATAATTTCGAGAATATCCTTATGTCTACCAGCAATGCGTCTATTTACATCCTTCCAATCAAAGCTGAGAGTCTTGAGGTACTGTTCTTTCGTTCATGTCGGCCAAACTAAACACTATTTTTTCATCTAAATAGCTAGAAGAAGAGGCTGGTGATCAGAAAGAAGAAGAGGAAGGTGAAGCTAAATCAGAAGAGGACGAGTTCGCGAACGTTGAGATCAATAAGGTGAACTCTTACCACACTGGTCCAGTTGCTTTCGTCAAAGAATTGGCTGGGTCTCCTTGCATCGTTACAGGTGGTCACGACGGAAAAATTCAAATTTGGAACGTCGCTGAGCAGAGACTGCTTGCTAGTCTTCAAACCGAGAGCTCGATCACAGCTGGTGACGTCGATCCTGATGGTCACGTGCTGTTCATTGGAAGCGCGATGGTAATAACAGCGTGAATATTAGCTGAAAATGACTGTTTTTCATCTCTAGGGAGTTATTAAAATCTTTGACGTTTCCAACAGAGAAAACATCAAACTCATCGACTTCAAGAAGATTTTTATGAAGCCTATCACTAAGCTTCAGTTCAATCAAACTGGCGACGTCGTTGCTGTCACTTCGAGCTCAAGAAAGTAGTTTTTTTGGTAATAAGACATTGGTTCTAACTGGGTTTTTTCAGGTTGTTTTTCCTCCATGGAAAACACGAAATGGAGTTCAACATCATCGGATTCGCCAAAGTTCCTGAGAAAATCTTTGATTTCACTTGGTCCTACTCATCCAAACTCCCCAAGATCACCTCTGCTGTCGTCCTCGTCGCAGACAATGCCCTTCTGATGGCCATCCCACCTCCACCACTTAACACCGGGCTGGATCACGCCGTTTTAGACCAGGAGATCTGCCCTCAGTTCGCTCGTAGAATCGACCCTGACTCAAACGTTATCGCAGTCAACGACGTCACAAACGAGGTCTACATCAGCGGCAAGGACAAACTCCTCAAGAAGTACAAGCTCCCTGAAGATTACCTTGATAAGTTGGATAAGAAGATTAAAGCGGCACCAATCCCTATCGAAGAGGTCTTCGGCCACCCACTCGTCACTAGGACTATGGTGGTTTCTAAGGACGGACGAATCCTCTTTACTGGCGGCAAGGATGGAACGGTCTTCGCAAGAGAAGCCATTAACATCACCAAATTCACTGAGATTAAAGCGCACAGCCTAAGTGCCAACGGAGTTTCCCTCATCACAGTGTCTAAGTACCTCCCAGTTATTTACACTGGAAGCGATGACGGTTCAGTCATCATGTGGGCTTATGAAGATTTCGACTTTGAGGAGGTGAATTACGGTCAGCCAAAGCAGCCGACCGAGGCGTTTTTGAACGTGGAGATCTTGGAGGATCATAATGACGAGGATCTCATGCATTACAAAAAAGTGCTCGAGGATGAATATAACAACAGGAACGCAGACGCAAGAGCTGATGTTCAAGCCCAATTCAAATCAGAGCTCGAAGGCATCAAGAGAAAGCTGAATGAAATCCTTATCACTAACCAATATGCTGATGATCTCGAGAAGTAAATGGCTTTGTTTTAGATAAACTTTTTAACCCGAATGAATGTAGACTCGACCGTGATGAATTTGTTTTGAACGTGGAAGGCATGAACAGGATGCTGGCAGAAAGAGACCAAAAAAAGCAGGAGTTGCTTGCCAAGGCTGAGCGTGACAACGCGAAGCAAAAAATCCTTTATAACAAAGTCAAGAAAGCCACTTGGGACAAAATGAAGCAGCCATTAAAACACGTCATTGGTTTACAAAGACCGGTTATTGTGTACAACTTCCAGATCAGAGAGAGAACAGCAAGCGAGCTCAAAAAGTAAGAACGTCGAGCCCACTACCAATGTGGTTAATTATCATCTGTTATTAGTTATCAGGCCGTTATGAGACTCAGAAAGATGGAATTGAGAGAAAAGATCCAAAGGGAAGAAAACAAAATCCTTGAAATTCTCAACGTTGAAGAATTTATCAAAAAGCCTGAAAATTTCCTCATCAATGGAAAGCCCGGCCCAGCAAAGATGGTGTTGGTCGATTACGAAGCGGTAAGCAACTCTCTAGTTTCTGATATGCTAACCTGGCTATTATTATAGAAAGAGGACGCTGGACCAGGAGAAACAGGCAAAAAAGAGGGAGGAAGAAAGGAAATGGCAAACGTTAGAGGCGGTAAACCTGCGCCTGTGAAAGGAAAACCAGCAGACGCTAAAAAGCAAGGCGCTGATGATAAGAAAGATGAAGAAGACGCTGAAAAGAAGGTGATTAGGCTTAATTCTCATTCGGTTTATCTGACTGCTTTAATGTAGAAAGAAGAAGAGGCAAAGAGAAAGAGAGACTTTGAAGAGTCGCCAGAATGGAATGACATCTACAGTTCCTTCGAGCTCTTCACTAACAACAGGAAAAAGAGCCAGAAAATCATCTTAAGAGAGCTTCTCTTCAAGATCAAGGAGAAATTCAACAAAGAGTTCGAGAGCTTAGTGCTACTCCGTACTCAACAGGTATATAACGCCATGGGAAACTCATAGTGACAAAGCATCGATTAGGTCGACTTGATCCAAGAGAAAAACAACAGAATTAAGGAAATTCTGACCGAGCTCGGAGAAGATGTGAATTTGTTCGAGCCTCCAAAGAACGTGGGAGAAAACCCTGAAGAAGTCCTTACCGTCCATGAGTCTGACGTTGGATTCGAGCGTTATCTGTCCAAAGAAAAGAGAGAAGAGCTCGAGAAAAAGAGACTCGCTGAAGAAGAACGATTGAGACTTCTTTCCGCCGATGATGCTGGTCGTAGAGCGTAAATAAGACTATGGCACCAACCAGCTGCTTACCCCCATAATTTTTAGCGTTTTACAAATGATGAATGGAACTCTTGAAGAAAAGAAAGAAACAGCCTTGGGTGAAACTGTAATATTCATTATAATAATGCAAAAGCGATAATTTTCCCCTCTAGCTTGAAAGAGAAGAATGGATGAACAAGCCAAAGGACCAAATGAATGAGGATGAGCTCATGAAGCTCAGAGAGTTCGAATTGAAACTCGAGAAGCTGAATGAAGAGAAGGAGAAGATTAAGAATAACCTGAGAATGGATCTGAGAAAGTTGAGAAATGATATCAATGACATCTGCAATAAATTCGATGAGAAACTCTTCGTTCTTTTCCGCCGCAGATTGGAATTCGAATACAGAATCTGTGAGCAAGAGCTCTACATGATCAATCTGGCGCTCTCCATCGAGAAGAGCGAAAACAAAGCTCAACAGGTCATGGTCTTGGATGAAAAGTACGAAAAGCTTCGTCACAGAGCGTTGGAACTGCGCGCTCAAAGAGAAATGATCAGCGTAATTTGATATATTAAATTTAAGGGTCTTAATACATCTATCAATTTCAGTATGAACTCAAGAGAGCCCAATCCGCAAAGAATGAGAGCGAAACATTGTTCAACGCGGCTCATACGAAACTGGATAGAAACTTCTCGGAGACAATCCTGGGCATTTACAGAGATATCTTCGAAGACAAGGGCAATGACAAGAAAAAGAACGCTTTCCTTGAAAATGGTATTACTCTTTCTCCTTTTCAGACCATGAACCTCTAACTCTCTCTAGCTGAGTTCCAAGGAATGATCCAGAAGCTTGATCCTTACATCACCTACGAAGAAAACGGTATTTTTCCTCTTAGATAGCCATAGATCTCAACTGTTGTTAATTAGACGCCCGAAAAATCCGGGATGAAGATTTCGAAAACTTCTTACCTGATGTTCAAAACAGACTCAGACCGGAGGTCATTGAGTTACACGAAGCTCAGCGCGCAAAGATCATTGAAATCCTTCAGCATAAACACGCTTACAAGAGAGAAATGGACCATTGGGACAAGGAGTCCAAGGAAGTCGCGAATTACCTTAAAACCTTAGAACAAGAGTGTCAGACTGCTGAAGAGGAGCTGAACAAGGTGAGAAATGACCGAGACGAGGCTATTGCCAAGACTCATGAAAATCTCTCGAATATCGAAGTTTTGATCAGATTCAAGCAGGGACAGGTCGAGTTCCCTCAGGAAAAGCCTATCCCTGATACTTACCTGGAAGACGCTATTCTGATTAATAAGAGGCTGATTGACCGCAAGAACAAGGAGATCAGAGAGAAAGGCGACTTGAAGATAGAAGAGATGAAGAAAATGCAAAAGACAGAGTTCGAGTACCAGAAAGGGAAGTTCGATTTATCGATGCTTGAGCTAGATATCGAGGATCTCACGCATAAGAAGGACGAGATCTCGCAGCTGAGAGTCACTAGAGAGCTGCAAATGGCGTTGATGAGGAAGGAAGATGATCCTAATGGAGAGGAGCTGCAGAAGCTCTCCAAGCAGATCGAACTGCTTGATAAAACGACAACGACGAGAATTAAGAATTATCAAGAGAAAGAAGCGAAAATTAAACGAGACATTGAGTATTTACAAAAAGAAAACGCTCAACTTTTGAACCAAGGTCTTGTGCTTAAGGTAACGTGGAGTTTACTAGGCGTTGGTGATAATGATTTGGTTAGAATACTGTGAATCAACGATCTGATATCATGCAAATGATGAAGCCGAAAAATGAAGAAAATAAGATTCCTGGAGCCAAGGATGATGCGACTGAAAGCGAGGCGTATAAGAAATTCAAGTAAATTTATTGTTTTTGAGAGGGAAGGAGCTTACTGTGTTTTTTATAGGGAAATTTCGACAAATAAGAGATTGTTTGAAATGGCAAAGAGACAAACAGAAGAAATTGAACTGCTTCGTGAGGAACTGACTAGGCTCAAATCTAAGACATTTGCTAACTTCTCAAACGTTGCATAAAGCTGTTTTGTAAGTTCTTGATTTAGATTGACTGGATTGCAATTGTCTAACATAATTGAATACTCGTAACGCTCTGAAAAATATTACAAGATGCTTTAACATACATATGTGCTGCTTACCTAATAAATTCTTCTTTGATTTGGTTTGAGTAACATCTGCTAGGTTTTATACACCAGGAAGTTATTAGAAAATAATTGGATTGCTTGAAATGTGTGGTTTGCTAGCAAGCTAATTTTGATAGTTACAGGAAAGACAAATCTGAGGCTTTTCTTGATTAGCACATCTTGTTGAAAACTATGCTATTACTTTTAAAAAGACGATACAGTTAAGGAATGCATTGATAGGAGGACTTGATTCTTCTAAAGAATTGCAATGAAAAAAAGCTAGATCGCTATGACCTAGCCATTAGAAGACATTGCAAAGTAGGGCGTGGAGAGCTTTATAGCAGCTTTTCGTTTTTTGCTATAACATAGAATTAGCATATATTTTCATTTACTATCGTTCAGCAGATTAGAGTGTACTGTTCTAAGAGTTGAGTGCTAGAAGTTTTAATTTGAATTAGTGTTTTTTTTTCACTTCTGCAGAGCCGTAGTAATTTCATAATTAATGTCTCAAAGAGGAATGTAAATTTACTCTTGGAGTGTTATTGATTGCTTAAGATTATTTCATTTGTATATTAAAAACATGAATATCTATTGCTCTTCTTAACGATTATGTGGTCTCTTGCGTTTAATTTTATACCATTTACTCATATTCGTTTAATTACATACATGCTAATTCATATTTCTGAATAATTCTTTTACCACTTATTACAAATATTGTGTCTGAATTATCAAATAATCCCTTTTACAACAACTTGGCAAATTATTTACCTTTACACATTCATAAAAACAAAAACTATTTTGAACTTTACCCGTAAATTTGAATTATTTCTCACATGGCAGAAATTTGCCTTCAAATTTACCTTTTTCAGATAAAAAAACGGTAGAATACCAATGCTGATTCAAAGACGATTACATACCTTACATTTTTTACAATGCCATCAAATGATTACCAATACCTTCATTTCTATTCGATTTCGTTTAAAACATTGCTTTTAATTTTTATTGCTGGAAATCAATTATAAAAAATTTGAATTGCTTAATTATAACAAAGAATAAAAACCCACTTTCAATTGCGAAGAAGATGAACCTATTGCCCAACTCTCTTCTCAACGCCAGCACAATTATCCTGAATCGGTTTCTCGCATCTATACATTATTCAGTTCTAGAGGTTGATAAGCTTCATGTATTTTCTTAGGAGAGCTGAGCCTTGTTTTCTCTCTGATTAATTTCGTTAAAAATTCAAATCGAGTTATAAATTCGAATTCTGTTGTTTAACCAAATTTAAAAATGGAAGACAATCTCTTCTATGCCTCTGACCTAACCGAACAGCTCGATTACCAGGAACCTGAACGTCAGTCTCCTAGTACCTCTCTCCCCCAGCAAAAGCTCTCTAGCCTTTCCGCAGTAACTTCATTTTTGATCTCTCTGTATTAATAACTTTGATAGCGAAAGGATCTCCTCATCAGCTGGGTAAACTCATTAGAATATCCAAACTGTCTCTTGGCGTCAACGATCGAAGACTTCAAAAACGGTAGCGAACATACTTTTTTCTCAAGCGCTTATTGTCGAAACTCAGGCGTGATTTTCTGCGAGATCGTCAATGAGGTGATTCTGAGGAACCAGAAACCAGATTTTCTCCCCAAAATAAATCTCGCGCGTCCCGGTAGCGAAGACATGATTAGGAACTTCCAGCTCTCCCTCAACGAAATCAACGAAAATTGCAGAGGGTTCGTCCCGGGTCATCTTCAAAATGTGACTCCTTCGGAATTTATCCAGGTAAATTCGACTTTTCATCCTGTTGTTACAATGAAAATGTGGTATTCTTCAGAGCGAAGAAAAGATATTGCAGCTGCTTGATTTCTTGTATGGCATCGCTAACAATCAAGCCAAGTTGGAAGACACGGTAATAGCGAGATCGAACCCCTCGAAGCAGCTTGAAGCTGACTATTACGCTGGCACTGTGAAGAAAGGTACTGTTTAACGAGCAAAAGCAAGCCATTTTATCCCCTTTCTTAGCCTCACAGCCAGAGCCAAACTTGAGAAACATCCCCAAGCCTTTCGCTGGAGTCTCGCCAAACAAAAACGAAACTAACCAAAATCAAAGCATCAACCATGCTGTCAGAAAGCCCCCTCTTCAATCGGTAAAAAGACGTTTGTTTCTTTACCTAACGACCATTGATTAGAGCACCGCTCATGGTGGAAATCAGCCTTCTAATAGGAAAAACGCTCTTGCGCCAAGCGACGTGACTAATATTTTCAATGCTGCGAATCCATTGCCAAACGAATACCGTCACAATCACGAAAATAATTTCGGAAATCCGCAATCTAACCCTACAACTAAAACTTCGTCTAATGCTCCTAGTGGCGGGTCGACGCAATATGGAAGTTTTAATCCTTTCGAGAAACCTCATAATATCTTCTTGGATGGGTTCCTGGATCCGGATCAGAATATTAACTCTACGCAATTTACGCCTGGCCCTGACTTCAGCAACAAAATCAGCCAAAACAAGCCTTTTACTAGACAAGACACCGCTGCGCACAGCTGGCTAAGCAGCGAATCGCCATCCCAGCCCAACAGCGCGGCGCAGACGTTTTATAATAATAACCAATATCAGTCGTATCGCGCTTCCAATGCTGAGAATTTCCAATTTGTAGAGCCGGTTAGTTACCCCGCGAACTCGAACAGGACATTAGAAAGCAATAAAGCTCAAAATACTCACAAGAGCCAATCATTGCCACAATCTCAGTACGCTTCACCATCCAAAGCCGCCCACCCAAGCGAACGCACCAGCAATCGTTTAATTTCTGACTCATTTAGCAAATCGAATAAAATCCAGCCAGAAACTCACAACCAGCAGCAGCATTACTCAACCTTCGATCACAAAACCGCTTATCCTAGAGAAATGACGCCTAAAAGTCCTAACACCAACCAAGATCTCCCATTCCAAAGACAAGCCTCTCCAAAACCTCATCCAAGACATTCATATTCTCGCGTTGATAAATCAAAGGTGATTAACTCAAATGACAGCTACTTGCTCGACCAGAGCAATATCTCGACAAAAAACTTCAAGGATTCGTTTGATTATAGGACGCTTCCTAACAACAGCTATAAAGCGAATCACCAGCGCTCGAACTCAGAGGCTCAGCAATCAAGGAAATCAAACCGAGAGTCAACACAGCAAAGTAATCCTCCAAGGGAAGAAAGGAGGACTTCTCACGAAGAGAAAAAGAAACCGGTGCCTGTAGTGACTCCAGTCGATTCGTATTTGAAGAAGAAGATAATCGAATGGCTTGTCTCGATTACGTTCTTGAAAGACACCGCCAAGGACCTCGAAACAAAGCTTCCAAAAATCTGCAGAAACGGAGTGATTTTCATCGATTTGGTCAACAGACTCGAAGGGAAAAACGACACTATCAAGGGGATTTCGCGCCACCCACAGACGAAAACGAAAGTGAACGTAAACTACTCGAAAGTCTTCACATACCTGCGAAGCAAGCCGAAAATGAATCCTAGATACCTCTGGGCCGAAGACTACCTCATCGAAGGCAATGAGGACATCTTCTGGGGGCTTATCTACGATATTTGGTGCTTTTACAGCCAGAAAATTTCTCCATACGACCCTCGTTACAAAGACCTTGGGTCAAAGAAAAACGACGGAGCGAAAACGCCGAAGGCGGCCAACACTGATAACTCTGCTCTAAGTCTTCGGAATAGCGGCGAGTATGCCGAGTGTCTGTACACGAACTATCGAGATCATAGTAACAATAAATCCAGGACGTCGATTTCGCCGAAAGGAGAGCGCAGTACAAGCCGCACCCAGGATTATTCTGCGATTTACGTCGGTACTCAAACGACGACTCCAACCACCAAGTCTCAATCAAAGAAAAGCATGAGTCCTGGACCGCTCGAAGCAGTCCAAAGGGTTACCCTTGAACAAGAAAAGGACAAAGGCGCTGAAACATCCAAAATACCTGAAAAAAGCAGCTCGGTTAAATATAACCCAGCTGCCTCGCCGTTAGTTTCCATGAGAACGCATTCCCCATACCGAACCTCCTCTCCACATAACCTTTCCGCGCAAAAGACGACCTCTCGAGGGGAGAAACCAACCGATTATGTCCCGAATAAGCTCTCACGTGATAACATAGTCACCTTCGAGATGGAGCAAGACGTTGAGTTCTGGCTTAAACAGATCGGGTTCCAATCATATCTCGTTCGAAAAGAACGCGCGCTTTTCGAAGATCCTTTCAGAAACGGCGTTTTGCTGCTCAATGTGGTCACGCGAGTCGAAAACGAGAAAATGCCTGCTCACTATTCGAAACCTGAGACGATAGACCAATGCAGGAAGAACGTCTACGGCGCTTTTGAGATTCTCCGTAGGAAAAAGACACCAATACCGTTTTATTTTTCCCATCAGGAAGAAGAGATTTTACAAGGAGATCACAATGCGATTTGGGGTTTGCTGTACTCACTTATGAGAGTTTCTCATGACCGCGGGTACCAAGGAGGCAGTATCTACTCAATGCATTCGCCTTCGAAAAGCATGAGCCAGGATTTCAGCGGGAAGATCCTTCCTTACTCCGAGGAAGAGATCCGAAAACTTGAGGTCTCGTTGCTAAATTGGGTCGTTCGAATGGGAGTGTTCGGAGAAACCCATCAAGTCCCTCTGTCCTTCGAAGAGCTCGAGATACACCTCAGGAACGGAACAGCGCTGTGCGAGTTGATCTGTCTGGTAACCAATAAGCAGATCCACTCGTTGGTAAAGAAGCCTGTCAATGAAGCTCAAATCATCGGCAACATTCGCAAAGGCCTAGAAATCCTCAGAGAAGATAAGAGAATGAGCCAAAAGTATACGTGGAAGGAAAGAGAGCTTCATAAAGGGAGCAAGTACTACCTGCTTGGGTTGTTAGAAGACCTCCATAGGTACTTCGACGGCCAGCCGCCTCGTACAAACCCGAATTACTACCACGATGGTCCGTATTACGGCGAAACGACGGTTACGCCGATGAAAGGACAGCAAGGCGAGGGACTAGCTACTGAGAAACAAGCGAGAAAAACTTCGCCGTTCACAACCCGAAATTATGCTCAGGAAAGAAGAAATAGCGTTGACCCAAGTGCTTTGAAGAGTCTCAGCTATCAAAAGCACTCAAGTGACCTGAACCTGCTAGGAAGTGCACAAAGCTACCAAACAGCCGATTTTAAGTTCACGGCGCAGAAATTCCAGCCAGATGAACCTATTTCTCTCTTCAATCTGGCCCAGCAGCCTATAAGTCTCGTAAATTATTCGACCATAATTTCCTCCAAGGACGGTGAAAACGACCCCGCCTTCCAGAATGTTGATAGATTCCCTCAGGAAAGCGGAATCACTGCATCTAAACCCAGTTTCCTAGGCATGAACTACAGAACTGCACCAAAGGTAATGTTATACAGTGTTATTTAAGGCTGAGTCGTTTTGATAGAAACTAGAGTCTTCCTCTCAACGAAATGACGTGAGTACAATGTCGACAAGCCGACCAGTGATCGTTTCCTCTGATGGATCGAATCAAAATGGTGTTTCCTTTATGCAAGGTAACTAATCGCCTTGCTTGCTTCATTGATTAAACTTTCACTTCCTTAGGCACTGAGGATTGTACTGATATTAGAGAGTGGTTATGCTCGCTGAATTTAGAAACGGTGGCTGATGAAATCAATTTCGAGGCCGAGGAAATCCCAGAATTTTCTGATGGGTATATGAATTACCAACAAAGGCAATATCTAATGATTTGTTTCTAGAGTCGCTCTTTGTAAAATCGTGAACAAATTGGAAGGCAGAGAGATCCCAGGAATCATCGCCAAGCCCAAGACTAAAGGCAGTAAAACGGTTAATATCCGCAAGGCGTTCCAGGCCTTGTCGAAACGGCCTGAGGTCGATGCAAGGCTGCTAAACCGAGAGGAGGACATACTTGAAGGCAAGGGACCGACGATAAGAGCGCTGTTACGGAGCATGAAAAGAGCCTACAGAAGCTTAGCTAAATGTCCTTCGGCCAGCAAGTAACAATTGATTTAATTCCATGCGTTTTAATTCATTCTTTTGAAATTCAGGTACCAGAACATGGGTTTGACCTTCTCAGGCAAGAAAATTGTTGAAAGATTTTAGTTTCGCGATGTTATATAAAATTTTGTTAATTTTACAGCTTATTTATTTGTATGTCACATTGAATCTGACTAGTTTTTAGTCTTTAACTCATCGATTTTAACTCGTGAAAATTTTTCTTGGTCATTAGATCTACCTGATGAAAGGTACGTTAAACCAATAAAAATATTCAGAATTCAAGGATTTATCTCGATTCTTATGGTTTGAGCGTTGATACGTTATTCACTTGGCATATAAGTAGTTTTCATCATCATCATGAGGGTTAGTCAAAAGCATTAACATGAGGTGATTTTATCGCTGAGTCAATTACACGAAAAAATAAAAAAAGTGTCTGTTAGGAGCATATAAATCGGATTTATTTCTTAAATTATAAGAAATTTTGCAAAGTTTAATGAGTCGAGGAGCTAACAAAGAAAATTTGGCAACGAATACTATCGGGCAAGCGGCCTTTTGGAACAGCGGCAAAGGCGAGCCCTCTGCTCGGCTGAAAATAAGCACTCCATATGAAACAAAGCTTCAAAATTTCCTGAAAAAAAGCAGCGTAGATCAGAAAAACAAACTACAAGCCTTCGATTTCAAAATAAAGGACCAATCATACTCTATAGACTCCGCCTACAATGTCTACACCGCTGAGCTCACCCAACACACACGCTTAGACCAGAAAAAGCAGAGTCTTGATCCTCGTAACGAAAGACATAGTGCTGTGCCATTCGCTGATAGAACCGCATTTCATGTTAACCAAGACAAAACGAGGTCGGTCACTCCTCAACCCAACCGCTCTTCTTCTTCGAAGAAAGAAACCAATGCAAGAAGTCCCGCACAAAACGCAATGAATCAGAGCTCGGGGTACTCGGGCACTCCCAATCAACTCAAAGGAAAGACACAGAAACTTTCGAATGGCCCAGTCACTTTGCATTCTCAAGGCTTTGAGCAAATTCCCCTCGGGTACCAGTATTCTGGAAGCCAAACACGGCCGAGGTCGGCACAGAAGCTCACACGTTCTTCGTCGACTCAGCAGCAGCAAAGTCTGATGAGAGGCATCCAAAGTGCGACGAACTCGAGAAGTACCAATACGATTCTGCTATCTCAGACGCCTTCGGTCTATATAAGTAGCAATGAGAGCAATTTCGGAAGCAACCCGAGTCAAAATTCGAATTGGAGCTCTCAGCAAGAAAGCCAAGGGACTCGCAAAAGTTCAACAGCTGGAGTGAGTCAGCAGCAAATGGGCAGTTATGAACAAATAAATCCTCTTCTCCATCAGTTCCTAGAAGAAACGCATTTGAAAGAGTTGATCCAAATGGATATCGAAGAGTTTCGAAGGCATCGAACACAGAATAGGGAGTTAGAAGGTATAATCTCATTAATTGTCTTTGGTGGTTATAATATTTGCTTTTATCCACTATTAGCGGCAGTAAAGCAACTGACTTTCGAGTTACAGAACGAGAAAAACAAAACGACGCTTTTGCAGAACGAGATCGCCAATCTCAACGGATCTATGGTTGAAGAACGCTCGAAATACGAGGCTGAGATTGCGAATATGGCGAACCAAATAAACCAATTGAAAAACGTACAAAATTTATACGTCGGAGAGAAAAGAACCAGCGAATTGCTTGAAAACCAGCTGAATGCCAAAGAAAAGAAACTCCAGGAAATAACCCGATTTTCAAGGTGAATCTCCTCTATCCGCTGGAGTTAATATCTCTAATAGTGAGGTGATCGAGACGATTCGAATGATGTTACATGATCTAGCAAATAAACCGGAAATAGCTGGGAATTCTGATTACTGCGAGAGTGTCCCGAGGTCCGAGCATGAAAGTACTTAATCTTTCCCTTTATCAGAACTAACATCCAAAATAGCCATCCTCGAAACCATTCAAAACATCAGGAAGACCTTAGTAGCACAGCTAGAGGCCGTAGGGAGCTTTGGCAATTCAGATGATTCAGAATTAATCTCTAATACTAAACGACAGCTCAAGGAGTTTTCTGAGAGAAAAGCTTTAATGCAAGCTTCAAACGAGGCTAAATGCGCTGGAACACAGGGAGAAAGTAATCTTATGGCGAAGAAGAAGAAAAATAGTCTTTCCAAGACTCAGTCAGAGCTTAATTTCGATATTAATACCAACCAGATGTATTTTATTACTGGAATGAGCGAAAACACACCGAATTTTGCGATATCCAAGAGCGTCTCAGACTTCCGCAGGGAAAGAGAGAAACGTACTGAATTGGCCTCCGAACAGGAGGTGTACGAAGACCGACCACAGAAGAGCAAGAGCGGTAATATTTGAATGTATTCCCAGCTTTAAGTATATAGATTATTGGCCATCTGATAAAGAAACACAGAGTAAACTCCGGGAAGAAAAGGACAATAAATATGCTGATGAGGAACTATTTTTATCAGACACACCGCTGCAGTACTCGTTCGAACAAGCCGCGAAGAGCGACAACGATAAGGAGGAAGATAAAGAAGATTTATCGCAGTTTTTCGATGGATTTTCGAAGATCCAGACCCAGAATCTGGACGCGAGTTCGATGTTTTTCGGAAAGACCGGATTTAATTTTAACGTATCGAATAACCAATCCGTTGCCTATGGCGGTACTCCGGATATGATGTCCCAGCAGGCATCTGAGAGAAAGAGCACCAAGCCTGAAAACATTCAGAACTGCACCGATAAGCAGCACCCATCTGATGTTAAAACCATGAAAAATTATGATATGCCATTATCGTATTAGTCGCCTTTTTCTTAAAGTATTTAACTTTCTCTTACTATAGCCATCCAAAGTCCTTCCCATCGGATAAGACCCCACAAGAAAAGACTGTTAGCGAGGATCATGCTGTAGAAGGTGGTATCAACAGAAGATTCCAGGTAATATTTCAACTAAAAAAGACAGTTAATGAGATTTTAAATGTTAGCAGCAGTCTGGGATCGGACAGATCCTTGAGGTGAGCAAAGAATATACGTTGAACTCAACGCAGCAGATAAATCACAACGAGCAAGGGGTAGTCCAGACCCCGAGCGCAGACTGTCTTCAAAACAATCAGGATTATCATTCCCACGGGACACATAGCGACAACATAGATCCCTCGTTGAACTATACTGGTAAATGAGCCAAAAATGGGTTTTTGTTTACTAATCTACTACCAAGCCTCTCATGAGAAGATACAAGCACCTGGAAACACGAATCGAAACATCACCGAATATGAGAGTGTCCAAAGCAATACTACAGATTCAGCTTTGGGTTATGAGATGGCGGTCGCGAAATTCGACTACAATGCGCAGAGAGTAACGAAATATTTGATTTGGAGTTTAAAGCTGACATATTCGAATGGGTAGGACAACGATTTGAGTTTTAGCAAAGGAGATAAGATTCAGATCCTTAAACGTGAGAAAAACGGCTGGTGGATTGGACTTTGCATGAACAAAATCGGTTACTTCCCCTATAATTTCATCCAGATTCTTGACGAAGGGTCATACTGATACTAAGATACCTTCCTCAAATTTCACCAACGTTAATTCCGTTTTTATCTTAAAAATTATATTCAATTGGATCTCATTTGTTTTTTTGTAGTTTTCGAGCAATTAACTAATTTTATCAAACTTCAATTACTTGATAATCTGTTAATTTTCATCATTTTGTCAGAGACTCATAACAACGCATTTTTTAATCAATTTCACTTTCTAATAACAAAACTAATCGCTCGGATTGCCCGTTTTAAACTTTTTTCTCATTCAGTGGATACATAGCCACAGCAAACTCGCATTTTTTGAAGTTACAAATATTTATTTTTTCGTAAAGGAAAGCAAGTAGCTCTTAGCATGCTCGCCTTTATTATCTACTCAACTAAACGTAAAAATTACAATTAACTCAATTTTTTCTTCTACCCACTTATTTCCCGGTCTTTTTCTTCTTTTCTTCCTGCTCTTTCCTCTTCGCCTCGAGCTCCTTCAGTCTTATTGACTCCTTCTTGGCTCTGATAAGAGTATTATAACATTTGTAAATCTTTTCAAACAGTTTCTCCGACGGACAGTCCTTGACGTTCTCACTATAGAACCCACAAAGCTCTACATAATTTTTTTCGAGGTCTTTCAACTTCTGGTCAGCATCAGTGATAATCTGGGTGATTTGGAGGTTAAAATCAGAGAGATACGACTTAATGACGTCCTCTTTCAGCTCTGTTTGCTTCGACATCGCCTGAGGAACATATTTTGCTAATTTCTTTACGTCGTTTAAATCGATCACCAGCTGCGAGATGGGCACTTTCATGCCGATTTCCGTGAATTCAGTGAGGTCAGTCTTGGGGTCGATGACGTCAGTTCCCTCCACTGACTCTGCGTGGTTGATAATGTGTATCAAGAGCGGTTGTTTGCTGTCTTGTCCTTTCATATCCATCAGTTTTTCAACGATATCTAACTTAAAACCATACGCACCGCCTCTAGCTGACTCTCCATTCATATAATTTCCAACTGCGAGGATGTATTTAAGGATAACGGTTAATTGAGGATCATTGCGGCATCTCTCTATCAACGCTTGTAATCTATCGGCTTTCGTGTTGAAATCTTCCATGTACCACTTGTAGTTATGCTTGAATTTGATAGCCATCACTCGAGGAAGGTAGCCTGGTACCGTCCCGATCTCAAGGAAAAATTTGTCAGCTGCCTCGAGCATCTCGAACTGGTCTTCATGTCCAGCGACAAGTTTCACCTCTGCTTCAGTAGGTAGGATGCTTGAAAGAGATTCGACGACATTCGCTTTGAGGATCCCCTCATCGCAAGTCATTAGGGCGTAAGCGATGTCTTTTGGTTGCATTTTCAGTTTACCAAGGACCAAAGAGACGTTTTTAGTTCTATCTGGAGGCAAAAATGAGATTTTCTGTGGTTTTTCAGGTTCTTTCTTGGTTTCGGTTTTAGCGACAACTTTTTGAGCAAAAGTGGACTCCAAAAATGCTTTGTCTAATTGGACGTCGCTGTCATCGATTTGCTCCCACACCGTTCCTTTGACATCTTTCGGGGGCACCATCTGCCAGTTGACGGCTTTCATCGGCACGGAAGGGTTTGCTTTCGGTTTGGATTTCGTTCCGCCTCCAAGCGACGAGAGTTGACTCTGCTGCAGTTGAAGGAATGCGTTGTTTGGGGCAGCCAGGTTCGGAGCGCCGAGAGTCGGAGGCTTTAGCCCTCCAGGACCTCCCAGATTAGGCGGCTGAAGTCCACCAGGTCCTCCAAGGTTTGGCGGGGGGAGTCCTCCAGGTTTTCCAAGCAAATTTGGTGGAGGGAGGCCACCACTTCCTCCTCCTCCCAGAAGATTTGGAGGCGGTAAGCCTCCGCTACCTCCTCCTCCAAGCAAGTTTGGCGGTGGGAGACCTCCAGGCTTTCCTCCACTAAGAAGATTCGGTGGAGGAAGGGTGCTATTGCCTCCTCCAAGGAGATTTGGTGGTGGAAGGCTATTATTGCCTCCTCCAAGGAGATTTGGTGGCGGAAGCTGGTTTCCTCCGCCAAGGAGATTTGGTGGAGGAAGTTGCGATTTTCCACTTGAATTCCCAAGGAGATTAGGTGGCGGAAGCTGTGAGCCTCCACTCGAATTTCCAAGGAGATTAGGAGGAGGGAGCTGCGAGCCTCCAGCATTTCCAAGAAGATTGGGAGGAGGGAGCAGTGAGCCTCCACTTGTATTTCCCAGAAGATTTGGTGGAGGTAGTTGCGAGCCTCCAGTATTTCCGAGCAGATTCGGTGGTGGAAGTTGTGAGCCTCCACTTGAGTTGCCAAGAAGATTAGGAGGTGGAAGCAACGAGCCTCCACTTGTATTTCCCAGAAGATTTGGTGGAGGTAGTTGCGAACCTCCAGAGTTCCCTAAGAGGTTAGGCGGTGGCAACAGCGTTCCACTGCCTGTATTTCCAAGCAGATTCGGCGGCGGAAGTTGCGATCCACCAGAATTCCCAAGCAAATTTGGAGGCGGCAGCTTATCTCCACCACTATACCGCGATTGCGTATTTATAGGAGCATCTAGCTTCGCATTTACGCTCAGTCGCAGTTCTCTCTCCATCTCAGGTTGCTTTTCTCTGAGCTGCGAGAAGAGATACTTAATTTCATCTTTCAATTTCCTTGTCTTTGCTTTTTCATCGTCCATTTGTCCCTCGATCTTCTGCAGCATTTTTTGAAGATATGTCACTTCCGTCTGCTTTTCCTCCTCAATGGCCTCGACTTTCTCTATCTTAGCTTCTTTTTCTTCAATTTCTTCCGGTCGTCCTGCTCGGATTTTCTCTACTTTCTGCATCAGCGTTTCAAACAGCTCCTGTTGGTTTTTGATTTCCGCCTCACGCATATGAATCGCCAATCTGGCTTTTTCTACTTGCAATTCTCGCACTTTCGCTCTGATATCCATTTCTAGGTCCAGTTTCTGCATATCTAAATCCGCCAGCTTCTGCGCGTTATCTTCATATTCGTGATCGTTATCAATTTGCTTCTGAAGCTTCTTGATCTTCTTTGTAATAATAGGAATTTCTTTAGCCTGAGCGGCGGGGGTTATCGTCAGCGTACTCATTCTCTTCCCGAAGCTTTCCAGCTCTTTGACGAGTGCGTCGTGTTTGGCCTTCAGCTCGGTGTATTCGAGATCGAGTTTGTGGAGTTTTAGGTTGACTTGTTTGCGTTGCTCAATAGTTTCGTTGAGTTCTTTGAGCAGGGAGGCATTGGAGACTGACCTTCTTTTGGTACTGTTGGTGTCGTCGAAGGTGCCCCGCCTGCTTGAGGGGTCAGTGTTCATGTATCTGGTTAATAGGACTCAGCTTTGTTTATTTTATATATAGTTGCAAATTGAGGTGAGTGATTAAATTGGTTTGGATCATTTTCGGAAAGGTGTAAAATCATTCTTGATTATTGAGAACTGAATCCTGTGCTTTAATAAATTTAGTGTAAAAATTTAGAGGTTCGAACTCGAAACTATCCCTCGATGAGGCAATTACGGTCTATTTGGAGTTTTGCATCGGGTTTTTTGACTTCAAGTAAGTAGGTTAATGAAGTTCAATTGCTTTTTGGCTAACTCTTGCAGCATTGTTCTTAGTTTAATTGAAGTAAGAGAGAAATGACGATAACTAGTTTTCAGCTGCAAAGAAAACGCTTCAAGCTTTGCTGAGGTCACTTGATCAATGAGAATTTTGAGATTTGACTAGTGTGCAAAGATGTTTTTTTTTGGCGGTAGATCTTTAAGGTTTAAGGAGTCTCTTTTAAGGAGTGTCTGTGGAGACCTGAGCTCGTTTTAGCTTTATTTTTTTTCATCAAATCAACAATTCAAGGATTTTGCTGAATTTGTTTCTCGCATTAAACTGTAGACTTGAAGTTGGTTCATATAGTTGAATAATAATTCAGGCTTCGTATTTAGTTATCTGCTAACTGTGATCATAGACTTGCTATCTGTCTGATGCTGTGGACTATTGTAAATCGTAAGAGTTATGAATTTAATGGTTGACCATATGCTCCGCTTAAATTGTTCATTAGGAAATGCTTGGCTAAGATATCGAGAAACAAAGGTCTCCCAATCCCCCATGTTAAGATATTCCATCTAAGAATTCGAAATGATCTCATTAGTAGTGAAAATTTTGAGTTCAATTTCTTGAAAATTTAAAATGATCTTTCAGCTCCTACAATTATTAGTTTGAAAACCTCATTTTTCAACGAATAAATCTCAAATTATTAAAGATACGCGCACAAAAAAAATCAATGAGCTTGAGGATCCGAGATCTGATCCAGTTCTTCTCCGTGTCCCAAGGCCACTCTAACACCAATAATCTATTTCCCAATAGTCTTTGCTTTTACGGCTCATTTTGGGACTCTCTCGACTTAAAAGCATTACTTCAAATCGAGGGGCACTATTCTCTCTACCACGAAATAAAATGCGATGGCAGAACGAAACTATCCTATTGTCTTGACAAATTTTTCCAGCAGCGAGAGTTCAATATTAGAAAGATCATCCCAACCGAAGAAAATACTGCGAAATTGGTCCAGCATCTGCTCTTCGCGGTTTTAATCAGAAACTTTGAAGAAATTTTGAATATTTCACTTTTTCCAGCAGAAGACGCTAGTTATCTCAAAGAGCAAAAAGAACCTCCAACAAAGCTCAACGTCGCCTCTCTTCAAGAATTTATAGCTTATCTTGGTACATTGCCACGGGTTCTTGGAATACTCACAAAAACTTGCCCTATTGTAGATCGACCTATCTATTATCCTTTAGCAGAGAGTTCAAACCAGAAAATTTCGCTGTTGCAGACGGTTAGAGCAGTTGAATGTGATGATAGTCTCAGAGACACTGATCTAAAAGTCCGAGAATGTACAGACCTTCAGATAAAGCTTGAAAAAGCTTCTGCAAAAAACGAGATGGGAGTAGAAATAGGTCAATTGAAAAAAAGGGTTCGAGTCCTTTGTGAAAAAATCGATGGATTAGAAGCAGAAAATTCGTCGTTGAGAGCTGCAAATTATGTCTGGGAGAACCGCCTTGCTAGCTGCCAAAGAGAAAAAGAACAGGAATTATTAAAAATCCAGCAGATCAACAACGAATTGGAAAAGAGCGCATTACAGACTTCCAAAAAATTACAAGAATCAACTGAAAAAATCAAGAACTTAAAGAAATATAAGCAGCATTGCTACTTTCAGTCATTTTGCATCGAGAATCTCAAGGAAAAATTGGAGGAATTTCATCGCACTAACCTCATCCTGGCAGATAAGCTCAAACGCTATTGCGAATTAGAGCATTCAATTGATAGACTCGAAGAACTGGAAGCTTTCTATAAGTTATACCAAGAAAAAATCTCCATGGGAAATGATAGCTTCCCTCAAAGAACACCTGAACCAAAAGGCCAGAATAGAAGCTTACAGCTTTCTTCAATCCCCAAGCGAGATGAACCGGCTGCAGCTTCAAAGAGTTTTGTAGAAGGGATAGAATCGAGTATGCTCTCCTCCCTTCAAAGCGGGCGGAAACAAACTCTCAAAGACAAGACTTCTCGCAAATTGCTATTCATAAGCACTGAGAAGAAACCGCAGAAAATCACCATGCTCCTTCTCCTTGTTACCCTAAGCTTCTTCCTATTATTCTTAGCCCTGGCTAATTAATCAGCTTATTAACTTAGTTCCTAACTCCTCAGAAGGATCTCGTTAGGGATTAGGTGCTTACCGATCTTAAACAGGATTAGTTGTTTTGAAGATTTAAAAATTAATATACATTGTAAATACATATGCAAGTTTGGATGACACACTATGAATATTCAATTTTTCCTCTTAAAGATAGCAATGCCGCATGCAACGCATAGCCGATTAGGTTCAACAAAAACAAATTTAACGAGAAATTTTCAAGAGCGAGGTTGGTGTCTTTTACGACGCCTTTAAAGCTATGAAAAACGCCGTTCACGTTTTTCTGCTTAAAACATTCGTTTTCAGTGATCCCCGCAAACGATTCTCTGAAATCAAATAGCATCCTTTTATACTTCCGATAATACTCCCATTGCACGATGAGTATGAGCAATAGCAGCGTCCATATTATCGTAATGTAATAGGTATAGATCCGGCTATCAATAATCGCCTTTAGCCTCTTTATCAACCTCTTCGAGCGCAGAATCACCGAGATATATAGTCCGAGGACCAGATTGATCACCATTAATAAACTATTAAAAATCAAAGCGATAGTACAGCAAATCCATGTCAATTGATCTATTTTCTCGATGATCTCGCTCCCTTCAGAGAAATGCTTGTACTCGCCGCTAAGGCAAGCAGATTTTTGAACAAGATCATATTTCCCGCGGGTTGTGAGGATTAGCTCCTGGCCCATGTAGAACTGAGCGAGATTTGGCACTCCATGAACGGATTCAATCAGCCCGTTCTCGGAGTAAATTTTGAGCTCAGGTGCTCTGTCCACCACGATAGAGGTCTCATCCTCGCCGTAGATCCCACAGCCGGTCTCTCTGCGCGAGGACAGAGGAAAATATTTTCCGTTTACTCGTGCAGGGATCTCCTTATCGTCTAAGCAAGGCAGATTTCCTGCTGAAATCAGGATCTGTAAAATGCCTGTGCTGTTGATCTCATTACCAATGACCAAAATATTCTCCGCGTCTAATTCATATTTCGATAGCGAAACCGCAGGGAACTGCTCTGGTGACTGTTGGTACTCTAATTTAGAAGCTACCTTAATGAAGGTGACGGGACAAGGCTCTTTCTCTGGATAGCAGTACCCAGGAGAACATTTCACCATTCCCTCAGGACACTTCCCATTAGAAATCGCGAACTCCGACGCGTATTTTCCGCAAAATTTGAAGCCTTTCCAGGTAGTTATATTCGCGTGCGAGGTAGAAGGTATATTCATGCAGCTTTTGCTTATAGTTTCGTCATTTTTGCAGTAACGAGGGAAACTTTCCATCGAAGAATCGCAGTAGCAGCCCTTCGAGGTGCCTGGGTAAGTCCCTAGCAATAGTGGCTCGAAATCAGAAGGACAGCGTGAATTCTCATTGACTATCGTCAGGTTTACTAGTGGTTTTGAATAAATAGTGTCGGTAATGAACGCGAGTTTCTCTGCAAGATTCTCGAGGGGTTTTCGGTCGTTATGAACGTGGGAAGTAAGCACAAAAATAATCACTGCCATGGAAATCGTCGTCAATATGATCGGTGCTAGGTAGGTTGTTGAAACGAAAACTGCACAGAGCATAGTCGGAGGCGTAATCGCCTCAGAAGTCCCTTGAGCAGTTGTAGTTGCGCTACCAGCTTCGAGTTCTAATGGCTGAGGCGGCTCCTTTTGCTGGGGGATCTCAGTTGAGGTGGTATCATTGACGGACGTCTCCGTAGTGTCAGGCTCATCCAGCTGCTCAATATGCTTATTCATTTATTTAAACTCAATAATTTGGCTTATTTTCATCACGTTAGATATCCCAATCACCCAATTAATTGTTTTACTGATTTGAAAATACTGAAAAGAGACCATCCTCCTTTTTCCTTTCAGTTTTCAGCCCATTGCTCCCTGTTAACGTGTATTCTTTAGGATTTTTTGCGTTGTACTGTAATTAGAGAAAATCGTTAATTTTCTGTAATTTTTGTTGCCAAGGAGCCTCTGAGTGAATAAATTTGACCAGAAATTAATAAATAATCAAAACCAAATTCACTTCGACAAAAAAACAACCCAAATGGAACCAAGCATCTTGGAATACAGCATCGTCGGCAACAAGCTCCCAGAGTTTATCCACGTCGTGCACGCAGAAACCGGGGCGGTCTGTGACTACGAATTTTATCGGCTCCTCGGACAGAACGTCACAACATTGCAAACAATCATCGAGAACGAGTTCGGTGTCCCGAAATCCAATCAAATCATCCTTAAAGACGACGGAACGCAGCTCGAAGCCAGGATGAGCCTCAGCAAGGTCCTTTCTCCAGTAGAATAACCCACTTTCGTTGCGCAAACGAACTAAAATTTCTCTAGAATTCAACAGTATACGCCTTTAATCTGGAATTCTACTCCAAAAAACAAGAGGCCGATGACTACAACCTGCTCCCAGCACCAGTCTCTCTCCAGAAAAGTAACAGATTATCGACGGCAGAGTCTTAATTTGATATATAGAATGGAGCGAGTCGACTCATAACTACACGTACGCGAACTACGAGCATCATTTTGAGGATTTTCGGAAATGTCTTGATGATAAAAGCAGAGTGTATTACGATAAAATTACCGTATAATTGTGCATTTTCGGCATTGTTACTGAGAGTTTGTTAATGGAATAGGGGTATTACACTGACTGCAAAGAATTTGTGAAGCAGGGAACAGAGATTTACCGGATGATTTGCAGACAAGCAGAGGCGGAGATATGCACAAAGAACAACTTGATAAAATATTTCGAGGAAAAAAACAAAATATTTTTGGAGAATATCGAGAAGGCCAATGAGCGGCTGAAGGAAACAACGCCGCTCATTGAGAATCTAAGCCATCATGTGAAAAACGTAAGCAAAGTGATGAAATTCGGGTCAATTTAACGGAATTTTTACCGAAATATAGCTCAAAGCGACGAAAGTTGACCCATTGCTTGAGAGCGAGAGCAGGAAGGTGCTCTTCGATTTCTTCGATGAGAAGAAGATAGCCGACCTTAGTCAGGTCTGCCTGAAAAACCAGCAAAAAATCATACAGAAATTCTCGGGGTTTAAGGATGAGATGAGCATTTTCAAATTTCGCCTTGAAAATCTCAAAGAAAACATCAATTCCGCTAGCAAAGTGCAAGCCATGGTTCAGAAAAAGGAAGCGATCATCAAAGAGCTCTTCCATAAGCGTAGCAACCCAATAATAATTTTCTTTGAGTTATAATGGCTTCGCCGTAGACTTCGAGGAGTTTAGGATGATGGTGGAAAAAGAGCAGGGAAACCCAACGAAAGAAAAATTGGCTGAGTTTGGAAAAGCCCAAGCTGACTCTATCGGGAAGCAGGTGAAGGAGCTGGAGCCTCAATTTAGGGAAATTATGAAAGATATCGAAGCGGAAATGGTAAATGGGTAATTAGACTCGCAAATGCTAATCGTTTTCAAGGCGGACAATAAAAACAAATTGAAAGAATTTATCGCAGGAGTTTCTACAATTCAGAAGGAAATCAGAGACGGCATGAGCATCAAGGTGAGGAATTTCAATGCTTTGATAGATAAGCATAAGAAAGTAAATCCCTTCATATTCTTTCAATGTAAGCTGGAATTTCTCCTGTGGAATAGGACACAACTTACATTGAGATCCTTGAGAAATTCCCTAAAGTCTACGAAACGTGCTTGGTTGAACTAAAACGCAGAGGAGAGTTCAAAAAGATTTATTTGGGTCTATTGCAGGCGTTGGATAGATACTCAGCCTACGAAACTGAAAATCGAGAAAAGTGATATCATTCGTTTGGCGTAAAGAGACTTAAATGCTTAGGTTTATGAGAGACAACAGTTCCTTTATCCCAGCCACTTTCTGCCCGTTCCTCTCGAATAAATTCCCGAGATTAAACATCGAAGAAATCACGGCGCGTATCGAAGAGGATTTGCCTCTCAAACCACCACGTATTTGTGATTTATTGTGTAACAAAGCTGATTGTACTGAGATAGAGAAAATCGAGGGCGAAGAAAACGAAAAACTACATGAATTTGTCGAAATGTTTGAGACACAGCACAAACTCATGTAAAAACATTGCATTTTAATGATTTTTTCTCATAATTGCCCTAGAGAGGCTAAAACCGCTGAATGTAAGAAACTGGAGGAGGAACTCAAGACTCTAAAGAACAGCTTGAACCAGAAGCCTGAGCCAGCATTTGTAGATACATTGGCGGATCAGCTGAAACTATACAATCAGAACTTTTCTCACTTTATCAGAGAGAAAGTCGGAGGTATCCTCGTGAATAAGATCGACTCGAAGCTGGCGGATCATCAAAAGAAAATGGAGATAATGGAGTCGTTAATCAAGACAAAGCTTCCTCAGATCATCAAAAAGGCCGGAGACAAATCCTTGCTCCAAAAGCAGAATGAAGACTACCTCCAGCAGAGCCGAGATTACCAGCAGCTGCTGAAATCCGCTGAAAATCAGATTAAGGCCTTCGGCGCGTCTCTTGACTCGTTGGCTAAAAAGAACAATGAGCTCGAGGCAGAGAATAAGAGATTGCATGCTGAATTGGCTCATAGAGGAAACTCAAGCTCTTCTGAGGAAGACGCTGCAAAAATAAGGAATTTAGAGGAGTTACTTGAGATGTACCAGAAGAAAGTGGATGAACAATTGAATTTAGAGGATTCGCATAGCTTCAAGTTCAATACCCTTGCAAAAGAGAACGAGAACCTCAAAAAAGAGCTTGAGAAATCTAAAGAAGAGAAAAACCATGTGAAAGAAAAGCTGGAATATTATGTTAAGGAGTATAACGAAAAATCGGATCTGCTTAGCGCTGCTGAAAAGATAACGACCGAGGTGTATACGTTTTTCATTAATAAACTCCCCCCACATAAGATGGAGCAGTTTTGGATGAAAGAATTCTCGTTTGAGACGATAAAAGAAATCTACAACACCGTCATGGCGCAGTCAATAGACGTCAATAAAGGGGATAAAGTGAAAATCAATTCCCCTGAACCCAAGGACCAGGTCCTCCTGATGAGAACTCCGCATTACCATTATATCGCATTAACGCAAATCGCAGGCTGTAAGGTCATGTTCATGGTTGGAAAGGATGATAAGGCCTATATTGATAAGTAAAACGATATTTCTTTTGGTTTTTCCTTACTGTATGAATTAGGACTAATACGTCAAAATGCAAGGTGGCAGTCATTAAAGGCATTGAGGAAATGAAAAACAGTGACGCGATCCGCAAGACCTATAAAATCGATCTTGAGGTCCTCATATGTCTCATTGATGTGGAAAATATGGAGGATTTAGAAGTACCGATTTTATCGTAAGCAAATTTTGCTTGTGATAACATGGGAATTTTTTTGAATATTCAAGCCAATATTGCGCTGAATTAAGTTAATATTGTGTCCGAGCTTGTAAACGTCTTTGTTTTCTGCTTTGAAATATCGATTCAAGATTCTCAAATAAAGCAATTTAGACTCCATAGCAGTTTTTCCCAGAAAAAACCGCAGAAGATTCTCTTTTTTGTGACCTGAGAGCCAAAGAAAATTGGCAATTGAATTATTATGAGTGATTTCGAGTGACTTTAATAAAAATAATCATTAAAATAAATAAAATCCAAACTAGCCGAACATCCAACAGAACACATGTCAGGCTTGAGAAAGCTTAGAGAGACCAGCTTCAAGGTGCTGATCATTAAGTTCGCGAGGCTTATCGTGACGAATAAGCTCTCGAAAGTGCCTCATCCTCCTATCTTCGTTCAAGTTACTGGCGGGAATCCGAATCTTAAGATCTCTGACGACGAGATCGAGCTAGACGCCGCCTTTGAAGACGACTACATGGCCCCTGACGATCTTCGCCGCGGGGACATACTCAAACTCACCGATTGGAGACTCCTAGTCGAATACGACCAGACTACCAAGAAAATATTCTATAAAGTCATCATAGAAAATTCTGAAAAGATCGCCTGGGAAAGCGTCAGCGATCACCTCAAATCCCCCGAGGACGTCGCCGAGCTCAGCGGGGCCTATACCATTTTACACAGGTTCTATGAGGCTTCGATGTTCGACAACACGCATGACCCTGACGCCTCAGTGAGACAGATAAAAGACGTTTTGTGCCAAACTAACAAAACACCGAGAAAAGCGGCAACTCCTTCGAAAAGAGAGACTGGGTCGACCTCAGTAAGGAAATCGAGGGTAAACCAAGCGGTAGACGAAGAAGAAAAGCTCCCTTCTACGACGAAGAAGTCTGCTCAAAAGAGGAATTACGAAGAGTACTCGGCAAAGACTCCTACGGATAAAGGCGCATTACTTCCAATCAAACTCGGAAAGCCTAATGAACGCTCTACGACTCCTGGAAAAACTTCAAAAGGTAGGGTGCAGTTCGCGTCGCCTCTTGAAGAGAAGCAGGGCGCTGAAGAGAAGAGGAGCCAGCAGAAAAGCGCGGAAAACAGAGCAATTGTGAGACATTTGATGTCAAATGAAAAAGAAAGAAAAGCAACTCCGGAGAGGGAGAATGATATGAGCGAGGAGACGGGCGAGAAAGGGAAGAGGTCGGCGAGCAAAGGTAGCAAGGAAAAGACGCCTGGAAAGGTCACGCCGGAGGATATGAAGGCGTTTCTGATGCTAATGAAAGAAAAGGATTTGGAGAGAATCATGCTGCCAGCCAAAAAGCAGTCTGCGTAGAGTGAGGTCACATTCAGCAATATTTCTACTCAGGAACGCAATTAAGTGAGAATGAAAATATATTTTGATAAGATGTGTAGTTTCCTGAATTTTGACTTGATATACTTCTTCATCATGCATGCACTACGTTGAAAAATAAGAGAATAACTTTCACTTGTAAGTATGTATCAGAGTGACTCCATTTTTGCTGAATTAGAACTTTGCCTTGAAAATTACAAAGAAAAAACTTAAAGAAGTGTAATTCTGGAGTTATTGAATTGAGATCATGGTTCTCTTTACTTGTGACGAACCCTTAATACGATAGCCGCCCTCGAAACGCCAAACTAAGTTATCATTTCGTTTTTTTTTTGTTTTTTTCATCTGTTTCTCTCTCAAAGTCATAATATTTCTGTCAGTGTGTGTTGTAAGTGAATTAGTAGTTGATCTCACTGCGCCCCATTTTTCACATTATCTCTTACTCTGAGTCCGCTTTCCTGGATGCGGTTTACCGTCTTCTTTCTATCTCATATTTCGACAAAAACTCAACGATAATTTTCTCAGTTCGTTTATATCAGGTAATTCGCATGCGAAAAAGAAAAACTCGGTTTTGTGAGGGCTAAGCTTCTTAGCTGGCTCTAATCATCCATTTTTGCATAAGAGTTCGAAAAAGTCTAGCTTCAACGAGCAAATTAATTGAACATTTTCTTGATATCTCTTCCTAATCTGTTCTGTTAAGCCTCTATAATGATAAAACTAAACTTATGTGGTATTTTTTCAGATTGCTTTCGCTCCTCTGCTTGACGCAGTCGCTGGAATCTGCAAGATCTCAAAAGCTTAGAAAGCAAATAAAATGCTCTTTTCTTTAAAAAATCATTTTCAAAGATTAGAAAGAGGCTCAAGATCTTTGTCCAGAAAAAAATTAAATAAAAATTTTCAAAAATTGAAAGTTAAATTAAGAGGTAGTGAGATAAGATAAGATTACTTTGAGCAATACCTGAAGAAACCTCAGGATTGAGCTTGAAAACTGGAGGAATGTCGCATCTTCAAGTAATGCAAACTAAATTAAAGAGTTAACAATGCAAGACAGTAAAATAGTGTTTTCAAATTTGAAAAACTAAAATATTTAAAAATCAACAAATTGACTTATGAAAAAAGGTCCAGAAAATCGGCTTCCATTTGTTTATCGTATAACAAATCAATAAATTTGTTTGGGATATCTCAGATTGAAAGAAAGAGAGATGATGTTTCTTTGCTTAATCATTGGCTAGCATTTACTCATAATCGAAATAATGTCTTCAAATTGAAATAAATTTTCTTGCGAAAATCGCTCAGATTCCATGAGATCATCCCGAACGTGATGACCAAAAGAAGGTTTTCACATCTATAAAGGCTTGATTCAAAACTTCCTTTTTGAAGCTTCTGGTGACTTGCGTAATAATCTAATTTCACAGGTGATTTCCAACACAAATTCTTTCTAACATTGTAAATTTTGCAAAAAAAGGTCCACTGCAGCTCGCTAGGAATTCGCTTGACTTCATTTTTGATTTCTGAAGTCTGAATTTGCCCTAAAGCAGTGATCTCAATCATTATTCCATCCTCCAGAATCCAACAACAGTTCCGGCATATATATATACACTCGGGGGTATATTTAACAATTTCGGAAACTCAAATTTCTCAATACGAAGTAGAAAGCAGCCTATATGATGAAGAAGTTATCCCGAATAAGCTTAATCAACAAAATTCACTAGATAGTTCTAATAGAAGCAATTCAAAGCATTCGCGACTCCTATATTTGCGTTATTTGGAATTTTTTCCTTTTTAACAACCTGCCAGAAAAAGCTTCTTTATCGCGGGATCCGAACTATCAGAGCCCCATCTAAGCAACAAGAGTTCAATCTGACTCTATCGCCTTCGAATGGCCAATAATTCTTCATAAAAAAAAAAATTAGTCACGCACACAAATCGTCATTCGCACGGAAATATGACGTTGCTGCTCTTGAATCGAATGAAAAGTTTATTTTTTGATGCGTAAATTGATTTTTAAGTATCATAATACTATAATCTAAGTTACGGTGTCCCCGATTTAGAATACAACAGTCTTGAGTTATTCATGTATTTATTTAGAATAAACCAGTCTTGAGTTATTCATTTATTTATTTGAGTTAGTAAAATTTAGCTTTTAAAGGAATCAAAATGGTTTTAAACATGTTCCTCGCTCTCGACCTTTTTCCCAACAAGGTCGAACTACACGTCAAATCTTCGGAGAAATACCGTACCAGCACTGGCACAATCGTAACTCTCGTCGTCATTGCAATCGTTCTGCTTCAAGCTGTGTCTGTTTTGGACGAAGTCTTCCAGTATCATTCTCCTCTGGTTACAAGCACGCGCTCCTATAACCGATCTCCAGGCGATCTGGGTCTGAACTCTTCAAATTTTGTATTTGCGTTTAAAGTCAATGACCCTTTCTACAATCTGTCTGAATCATATGTTTCTTTCGAACTATCCTCAAAAGTTGTTTCACGTTCTCCAGACGGGAGCGTCGCATTCAGCCAAGTCTATATTCCTTTAAAAAAATGCGATGTTGAATACTTTAAAGGATTTGAGGCTGAATATGAAGCATACAAGCTAGGCAGTGCTCTCTGCCCTTCTACAACCATCTATGATCTCTCAGGGAATTTCTTATCAGATTACTTCAGCTTCTTAGCATTCTCTGCCAGGCCGTGTAAGAACAGCACTGATACTCCTGACGTGATTTGCAAGCCAATTGAAGACATCCGCGAGTATATGAATACAGAATTTAGGATCCAGATGTTTTTCAGCAACACACTTCTCACTCCAGGAAATCATTCGAACCCTATTTCCCGATACATCGACGAGGTTTATTGGGACACTACTCCAAACGTTTCTCTCGTGAAAGCTGACGTTATGATAAACGAACAGGTCATTGTCTCTGACGATTTTATCTGGCTGTCTGGCTACTATGTAAAAAACGAATCAACATATCAGCTCGACTTGGCAGAACTTCGAACCGGGTACACGAAGCTGATTCCGGGGACCGATCCTGACGATTTTATTATCTTGCAAGGTGATATTAAAAGAAGTAGTTATGTCACCACGACCAAGAGGGAATATTCGACGATTTCGACCGGATTGTCAGCAATAGGTGGTATTTTTAGTTTTGTCTTTGGAATCTTTGGTGTGCTTATCGCCATCTACACAAGAAGAAAGTTTTTGGTCAGCGTTGCAAATGAAATGTACGATTTCGAGCTCCCAGATCACTTGAAACTCAAAAAGAAAAAGAAATGTCGATTTTGCTGCTGTTTATCGCGGAAAAAGGAAAAGAAAACTAACCAAAAGACTACCCAAAAGTTCGATGAGCTGGGTAGCTCTCCGGCATTGAAACGTGACAGTTCAGACTCTTACCATGAGAGATACGAGAGGGTTGCCAAATATTATAAAGAGAAGAGTGCTAGGGAGCGAAATAAACTGAGTTTTGGATTTCTCGATTTCTTAGTGAGTCTTGTTTCCTGCTGCAGAAGAGAAAAAGACAAATTTGTACAGAGAGCCATTGAAACAGTCACAAAAGACATGGATATTTTGTATTTGATCAAAACCTCACACGAAAATCAAAGACTCAAGAATGTGTTACTTAGCAAAGAGCAGCAAGATCTGATGTCTCATGCTTGCCAACCAATAATCGTGACAAAGGATTTGTGGAAAAATCCTGAGCCAAAAACAGCTGATTCACCAAAAATACAACAAAGCTCGCCAATGTCTGAGAGCAGACGAGGGACTATATTAAGTTCAGTGAACAAGAAAGAGGATGAATTGACCAAGAGAGAAAGCGAATATAAGCAATTTATGGCTCTTTGCAAGAGCTATCAAAAGTTATTCAAAGAGTCCAAGGACCCGACGAACTTTAAAATTTTGGAATTGCTGGATGCGAATTTACATGAGGCTCTTTATGAGATGAGTCGAATTATCAAGGATGTTCCGATGAAAAGGCTTAGACTCACCACTATAAAGTCAAATAAACCAGTGAAGTTGGTTCAGAACAAGGGAATTCAGAGCAGATTAGCAGCTGCGATAAAAATAGCGACGACCTTACAAAAGAAGTTTAGAGAGAAAAAGAAGAAAGGGCTGATGATTTCGGGACAAGGGACATCGGAGAACCAATTATTAGAGAAAGAGGAAGGAAAGCAACATGACGAATCCCCGCTGACCATGATCGATGGAGGAAAGTCTCCTCAATCGATACGGCACGATGAGCCTTCAGAGTCATATGATGAAATACCAATCGAGCCACACGAGTCTAAGCAAGCTAACGAATTTTCCAAATACGAACTCGCGGTTAGGAAAAGTAAAACAAGTCTTGAACTTAAGACTTGAACTTAGTCTATCGTTAATATTCATTCCTAAGATTAATCATCGAGGAAGAAACTTTATTGTTTTATGAAATTGCAAATGTAAAAACACGTCCTATAATTATAAGGAGACGATAAGATGAAGTGAAATATCATATTGCTTGCATTAAAGAAAGCGAATTATTGATTTACGTTTTATCAAAGTGAGCTTGTCATTATAGTTTTAAGCGCAATCTGAATACCTCACAACAATCTAATGGTGCTGATTATTGACTTCAAATTGAATTCTCTTGAAAATCAAACTATTTGTTTATTAATTAGTAAGTGTTCACTAATAATTGAAAAGTTGGGTTCGCATTTTGCGATAAAGCAAACTTTAGACTTAAGAAAATATCATTGTCTGTTTGTTATGTGAATGTTTAGTTTTCCTTAACCAAATGTTTTGTTTTTCAGAT
>ENA-UOTZ01000220-UOTZ01000220.1-compost-metagenome-genome-assembly--contig:-NODE-220-length-48323-cov-14.354641_pt1 | contig 48323 bp, 31 predicted proteins | sample MGYA00238144_ERZ746983 | MGnify/ENA primary metagenome ERZ746983 (study PRJEB28759, sample SAMN06268863) | compost metagenome | isolation source: single cell | place: USA: California, Emeryville, Joint...
TTCCTCAATCAGTCACTCAGATTTCAACAGAAAATACGAAACCTCTAATTATTATGCCATCTGGAGATAAGCTGGATTTTCGACTACCTGATCCTCCTTCAGGTGAGTGATCATCGCTGAGCTGAGCATCTACTACGGAAGGTTCATGGACCTGGGGTTTAGATATAAGGATTTGAGTTTCGCAGGTCTCCTGAAGTGATTGTTTCAAGTTCTCCACAGCTTCTTCCCTAACTGCATGAATTTTGGATTCATCTCTCTTCAACTCAGAAGAAGAGGCCTCTTCTTTTTCGCGACAAGGAGCTATTTTCAGACTCGTTTGAGAAGAGGCTAGGTTTTGCTGTCGCATCAGAGAGAGATTCTCCGAGACTGGCATATTTACATTGGTGGAAGGAATAGGAGTTAAATCTGTGTGACATGACAAATCACTTGAAGGTCTGAGAGAAATCTGCGTCATCTTTTCCATGGAAATTGGATCAAGTGGTTTAGGGATCAAAGTTTCCTCAGGATGGTCAATTCTTGAACCAAAAGAGAGCTCTCCAAGAGGAGAACCACTTTCTATTGGCGTTGGCAGCTCATACTCTTCAGCAAAACGACCTCGTTTCAAAAAGGTACCCAATTCTGCTATCGCTGGGTTCTGATGCAATATTTGCTGATCATTCGCAATATTTTGTTGGCAATTAAGCGTTGGACGAGGATCCGTAATTGAGTCAGCTTGATGCATAATAATTAGAGGTTTCGTATTTTCTGTTGAAATCTGAGTGACTGATTGAGGAATCGAGACCTCTTCTGGATGTTCAATACTTGAACCAAAAGTATTCTCTTCTAGAGGAGAGTCGCTTTCTTTGGGCGTTGGCAACTCATGTTTTTCTTTAAAACGTCCCTTTTTCATCACATTCATCAAGTGATCTTTCGAGGCATGCGGCTGCTCAACTTGATGGCCTTCGACACTAAGAGAGTTTATGTTGCTATGAGTGTTAAGCTTTGGATTAGATTCCAATTTCGATTCATCAGGAAAACCATGTAGTAGCACTCCTGCGTTTTCGAGTGACGTGGTTTCAATGAGTTGGGGTATCGAATTCTCTTGGTGGTATTCAACTTTTGACTCAAAAGAGCACTGATTAAGGACTTTAACTTCGATTCGGGTTTCCTCAGATTCGTTGTATTTTATTAAAGAATGTACATTATTTTGAGCATTTGACCCTAATTCAGTGATCACATGATCGAAAGTCTCAGCATGATCATTCGACTCTAATTTTGGAACTCGCTGAAGGGTTGGAGAGAGATGATCTTGGTTGAGAATATTTTCATTCGAAAGAATAACGTTGAAGTCTGTATTCGATAGAGGAGTGACCTCTAATGGAATATGATGGTTCTCTGATTCTTCAATCACTATCAATGCTGAATTGGTCGACAACATCAACGTAGATCCTACCTCTTGCGTGAAGGTAAGATTAGATATATTTTTCAGTTCTTTCGTTTGCAAATCCGAAAAACTAACAATGCTCTGGAGAGGTTCATTATCGGTCCCCAATTTTGGAAGTAGTTGAACCGTTGGAGACAAATTATTTTGTGGCAGACTGTTTTCATTGGAAATAATCGTGCCAAAGTCTGTAATTGGGAGGGACGCAAGTTCTTGAGGAACATGATGATTCTCTGGCTCTTCAGTCATTATTAATGTCGATTTAGCCTCCAGCATTACAGCGGACTCCACTTCCCTCTTGAAACTTAGATTTGAAACATTCTTTGGCTCCTTAGTCACTAACTCGGATAAATGAACAATATTTCGGACAATATCAGTAGTTTTGACATCGGGCTGCTGGCTTTGAAGCCTCAATTCTCCAATATCGTGGTTAGGGTTCAATTTCAATAAAAAAATGTGCATCGGAAGTTCTTTCTCAAGAGAAACTCCTGTAACCAGATCAGGATGATGGTTGTCTTGGGGGTGATGTATTGTGATTGATAATGGGGTCTGCTGTGCAGGAACTTGGAAATTTACGACACTCTTCGAGTCTCTACGGAACCCTCTTTGTATATCTCCCTTGGGAGTTGTCGCGTTTAATCTTCTCCTTGGAGCATCTTCGTCAATCGAAGACATAGAACCAGTGGTTGAAAGGTTTGTCATTTGAGAGTCCATTTGTGTTTGTGAACGAAGTTTATTATCAGAATAAGAATCTGACATCATAGAATCCTTCATTCCTCCTCCAGGGCCTATTTTATTGAAATACTTTACAAAAAATGTCAATTCTTGATATTAACTGCGAAGATTCATCGATTGCGACATGGCTTGCGTGGGAAGCTGCGATTCATTCAGTTTGACGCCTAATTTTATAGAGTCGTTATCAAATACGCTGATGGATGCAATATCTGTTACTGTTTCTTTTCTCCTTGCCTCGTCTAGCTAGCAGGCCAATGCTTTTCATCCAATTTTTCTTTTCATCGAGGGTAGGGGCACTGAGAACATATTTTCGACCTGGAACTTCGAATTCGAACCTACATGCATCAGTTTAGTCGATTGTAGAATTACTCTTCTCACTCATTTTTTCCGGTGTCAATAATCTTTACAAGGTCAAGAATGTATATAGATCCTGCAGGATCTTTCTTCTTGGCTGCATCCTATCCAAGCATTCTCATAAAATACGACTCTTGAAAATGGATTTACAGCTTCTTTTGAATAATAAACTATCAAGGTTCCGTTCTGTTCTACCTGAAAGAATCTGATTTAGGTTTCAATCAAAAAATGGCTCTCCAGTTGATTGCAAATTACCTTGTTTTCCAAGTTTTAATCAGTCCTTTATCACCTTTCTTTGAAAGATTGCCTCTGCAATTCAGGGCCTAGATAATACGTTAGCAATGTCAAAGTTTAGAAGTGAATTGATGAGAGCCTTTTTACTTTTTGATATTCATTGTCCTCCATTTTTGTTTTCGTGAGTTTAAAATCAAAACAATAATTTTTTAATGGATCTCAATGTTAAATTTGGGAGTCAGTGTACTGTCGCTACTGTATTCAATAATCCCTTTGATGAAATAGGGTTTTTATAATAAGACTGAGAAGACATCAACGAAGAAGCATGAGAAAAAGAGAAGAAGAGAAAATAGGAGAGTACCTTCGAGGTGTGCTCCACTGATCGGCTGATTCTCATTTTACTCTTACAACAAACTGGATTTCTTGATTCTAAGGTGTGAGTTTTCTGAAAACCACCATTGTAAAATTAGATAAACTGAAGAGAAAAATTCTTACAGGAATCATTGACTATGGATTGGTAATAAAACACAAAAAGCAATATATAGCTTTGCATTTCTACAAAATACTGAAGTGTTGATATTTTGAAACGAGTAAATTAATTTATCTCCTTTGAGCATCTGCGTTTGATCGTTATTTAGATATAATTCTTAGTATTGGGATCGTCAAAAAATCATAACCATCAATGGCTCATCCGCACAACCAAAGAATTGAGACTGATAAATCATCGCTAGAACTTAGCAACCCTCAAATCTTTCCGAACGACCTTCTTAACCCTTTTGGAGGAGACTTTATAGACCCCAGAGCAAGTTCATCAAATAAACCGCAGCCTCAAAACAACGCAGCAGACGATTTCTTTTTCACAGGGCAACGTTCAGCGAATGTGAACCCTCATGCTCACGATTTTCAAGGGTTGGGACACCATCCAGACTACGACCCGGAGCTTAACCATATCTTAGAACAGATGGGACGTTCGAAGCAAGGTCAGCAGTCGAGGAACGAGCCAAAATCTCGGTTCAGTGATCCGATGCTAGTCAGCAATCCTGACGTTAAACCCTCAAAGCCTAATAAGCACCTTGATGATGAACTATTCAATACTATGGGACAATTACCAATAGGTAGATCACCGAATCGTAAAGATACCACCGACTTTGTATTCGGCACCTCACAGCCAACACAAAGCCAAACAAATCAACCTTTGAATTGGAACCCTTTAAAAGCAAGCTTTGGTGGAGGTAGCTTTAAAGAGCCAGAGCCTATGTATAACGATGCCGTTGATTTTGGAGGATATAATGCTGAGAAAAACACGAGAGCTCAAGAAAAGTATTTTAAAGCTCCGGATCAGATAGAAAGGCCAAATCGATTGCAGTCATTAGAGCCCCTCCGTCCTTCCATGGCTAAACTCCTCCCGAAAGATGCGATCGGGGAATACGAGAGGCTTGAGAAGAGTTATTGTGCGAGTCCTTATCCAGCTTTTAACATTTTCGTGACTGTTCTGATCAATATTGGCTGCATTGCTGTTCTGTGCAGCGTAACAAAGATCGAGTCAAATGAAGGCAAACTTTGCTTTATTCTCAGCTGCATGCAAATCAATACTGAAGTGGGCTTGTACGTCTACGGCGTTGTAACTCTAATGCTGTTTACACAGTATATTTGTTACTTTGGAACCATCAGTTATAAAAACAGAAACACCTATGGATTGTATTGGCTTTTCGCGGTCTATGTTGTCTTAGTACTTTGTGCTTTGATCAGAGGAGCTCATGAACTGACAATTTTATTTGGTTTGTTAAGTGTCTCACTTGGAAAAATCATCAGACAGCTATTCTATATGGAAGAGATCAAGGTGTCGCTTGGAGATCGAGCTAGCGAGTTAGAACACGGTGAGGTTAGAAGAAGGGTTCGTTTTGGAGATGACGACTGGACTGCCTACAATGTTTTTTGGCCAAATAAAATCTCAAAACTATGCCAAAGCGAATGTTTATGGTCTGGATTGCTTGATATTCTACTTGTTAGCGGAGTTTTCTTAGTTTTTTATATTTTACACCTTTTCATCAAATAGGCTTCATGGAATTGGTTTGTTCTCGCAGAATAAAAAGAAAAATCCTTAGCACGCAAGATATTATAATCAGCAATAAAATTGACCTTATTTTTTTTTTTGCTATTAATATTGAGTGAACTCTATTGAATTAGCATTTAGAAGAGCAGAGAAAGCTGTACTTCATCATATTTTCGTTATTATTACTTCGTATCAAGATCAAAGGTATTGATTTTCAATTTTCCTAAATCCAGATAAAGCCATTATTTTAAATTACCAGATTTCATTAACCATAGCATTTATGAAAACCTTATTCGAAAGGTGATATCTTACCAAATAAGAGCAAATAAATATTCTATTTGAAAGACACTTATAAGTCATAATAAATAACTTTTTTTCCTCTCTCCTCTAGACTCTGAATGAGTATCAAATATAAAGCTTCTTCAAATGAAAAATTGTTAAACATTAAACACTACCATTCCTATGAATATTAACTCTTCAATTCATTATCATCTTCAAGTTAGGCTGCCATGAAAACAGAATATTAAGAGCTTTACCTGGATGTTTAAAGCTGTAGCGAATCAATACCGTTCCCTTGATTTAAATTGACGGGATTATTGCCTTCTAAAGCTCTGAGGTTATCTTGATATTTGCTTCTAAGCCAGCTGTTCTGATTGAATCATCATTTGGGTGGGGCACATCTTGTGTTGTTGAAGCTTCATTGTCAGCTCGCACGCGGCCATCGAAAACATTCATCCTAGTGACTATGAAAGAAAATGGCACAAAGAACCTTACGGGACAGTTCGCTGGAGCCATGAGAGTATTTTTTTTGCTTTTCTGCCTCCTTCATATGGCTTTTCTTCTCCGTAAGCGAAGAATTTAGTAGTCGGTAGTCCGTTAACTCCGAGTTTTCTGGCTACACTTTCCTGAAAATCAACATTGAATTTGGCCAACACAACGCTCGAATTCAGTGCTCGAAGTCTTCCGGCTGCAGCAGTATATTCAGGCTCCATCTTCTTGCAGTGCTCGCACCAATTTGCATAGAAGTTCACAACTATGAATCTAAATGTTTTTATGGCTTCCTCAATGTTTTCCTTCTTCAAAACCATGACATTTTCCTCAAATCTATAGCTCCCTAACAATCAAGCATTAGAAGCTAATAATCTATTTAATAGTATTACCCAGCGATGCTTTTGTGAAATAATCATGCATAAAAGCTCCACGACCAAGTTGCTCCATCCTATTCAAACGGCATTAAAAAAAGTACAATAAGGCTTTGCCTTACTCCACCGTATTTTTCAGGTATTTCAAGATAGTCTCTTCGGTTCTACCTCCCTTGTAAGGCTTTTCTTCTCCTTTAATAAAGAATTTGACTGTCGGAAACCCTTTAATTCCGTAGCTTTCTGCTAATTCTCTCTCTTGGTCGCAGTTTACTTTTGCAAGTTTCACTGAAGAGCCCATCTTTTTGAGCACCTCAGCTGTTTTACTAAATTCAGGTTGTAGTCGTTTGCAATGACCACACCATGGAGTATAAAACTCAACCAGCAGATAATCATGCTCTTCTATCGCCTGTGCTATGTTCAGACTGGTCAGCGACAGAACGTTTTCGTCTATCTTTTCACCAAACTCTTCATTCAATGTTCCAAGCTGATCCCCTCTAATACGTAAGCAACCAAAATCATTAGAGGAAACAAAAACCAACGATACGGGACATTGTTTAAGAGGAATTGAAGGACTCCAGCCTGTGTTCTTGATCCTCGAAAGTCTTTGACATTTCCATTGGAGAAGAATTTCAGGGTAGGAAATGCTTCGACTCCAAAGTGTTTAGAAGCTTCGCGTTCCAGGTCACCATTTATTTTAGCAAGTGTAACATTTGCGTTGTGCTTTTTGAGAGCAGCAGAGGCATTATCATACTCTGCTTGGAAGGCGCGGCAATGGCTGCACCAAGGAGCGTAAAATTCGATTAAAAGATACCTGAATTCAGTCAGCGCTTTCTGTATATTTTCATCATTTAACACAATCACACCGTTCTCTTCAGGATAATCTGCCGTGAATACTGTAAACAAGAGTACAAGGACTTTGTTATTTCATTACCTGCATTAACTTTCTGACATGCTGTCACAGACAGGGTATTCCCATCGAATACATGAGCCCTAATTGTGAGAATGTAGTCAGCCCTCTAAACGTGTTGTCTAAGATGCTTACGGAACAGATTTCTTTAGCCATTTAATGATGCTTTGTTCTGTTCTTCCACCGTGATATTGTTCCTCTTTTCCATCAACAAAAAATTTCAGTGTCGGAAATCCTTCGATTTTATATTTCTCAAGCAGTTCATTCTCAGCATTCCCGTCGACCTTGGCCAGTCGCACCGTCGATTTTTGATTTTTAAGGGTCGTGGCTGCTTTATTATACTCTGGTTGCAATTTCTTGCAATGACCGCACCAAGGAGCATAGAATTCGATTACGAGATATTTGAATTCTTTTAAAGCCTGTTCGATGTTTGCAGAGTTCAATATAATAACGCCTTCCTCCTCTAAAAAATTCCCTCCGGAGGCGTCTCCAAAAATATTGCTGCCCGAATCGAACTCAGCTCTTGTGTCTGCAAAGGAAGACACGAAAAACAGAAGGACTAGCCCAAAGATCAATTGATTATTCATGGATATTTTTGAGATATTCATTTTTTTATTCGCTGTTTAAATAAGTCCATATAAAAACGATTAGACTGGTAACAGTAAGTCTCAAGCTTTTCGTTTTATTTCAATAATCGAGTGGTTGATTTCCTAAAATTTCAAAACTGATGTTTCCTGCGGGAAAAGTGCTTTGGTTTTTCACCAGAGAGTTGATTATCTGATGTTAATTCAGATCTTCTCAGTTAACTTGATATATCCTCATATAAACGAATACCTAATTAAGTATTCATGGAGTTTATGTTGTTTAACATTCCTTCTGCTTTCATGGTCTGAACAGCGGAAGTTGTGGAATAAACATGATATCGCTGCCAATGAAATCTTTGATAATATCCGATATTTCGTCCTAAATGAACAACGTTTCGCAAAGTCTTAGGAACCGATTAAGCTCGACTCTTCCTGACATTTAAAAAATTTTTTTCAAGAGAGTCCAAGAAGCTTCTGCCTATTACTAATAATAATCAGCCTTTGCTCTTCAATGTATATATCTATCTGCATTGCCAATCAATGAATAAAACTGCATTGATTAAATATTGTTCTTATTTCGGCCTAAAATTCCAGGATCGTCAATGCCATGTTGAAGAGAAAATAACACTAAAAGGACTTTCAATATTTATCGAAGTAGATTCTCCTTAACAACCCCCCACCAATGAGCATATCTACAGTGATCATCTCATCTAATTTAAAATTATTCGTGTTCTGATAATTAAATCTCAAAATGGTCAATCTTAGATTGAGAAAGCGCCTTGCTGCTTCAGTCCTTAAATGCGGTCAAAAGAGACTGTGGTTGGACCCAAATGAGCCTAACGAAATCTCCCTCGCAAACTCAAGTAACTGCCTACCTCAATACCCTCTAATTCTTGACCAATAGGATTAAGTATTAGAAAATTGATCAAGGACGGTTTGATCATGAAGAAGAGCATTACTATCCACTCCAGATCTAGAGCTCGTGCTCATGAAGAAGCTAAGGCAAAAGGTTCGATAATATAACATCTCATCATCAAAATAACTAAATTCTTCCTTAATTAGGCAGACATACCGGCAGAGGTAAAAGAAGAGGTACAAAGGAGGCCAGAATGCCAACCAAGGTTCTCTGGATCCGAAGACAAAGAGTTTTAAGAAGACTTCTCGCCAAATACAGAGCCGCTGGTAAGATCACCAAGCAACTGTAAGAACAAAATCACATTTCAGGCTAATTCTCAACTATTTCGTAGGTACCACCACTTCTATTTGGCTTCCAAGGGTAACCAATTCAAGAACAAGAGAGTCTTGATTGAAGCAATTTACAAGAAGAAACACGAAAAGGATAAACAACAACAATTAGTCAAGCAAGCTGAACTCAGAAGACAAAAGAACGCTGACACAAGAAAGAGAAAGACTGACAAGAAGTTCGTTGCCGACGAAACCACCGTCTCAGGAACCCGATAAATAACTAATTTCACTCAAAACTCCAAAAAGGATTCAACCCGCTCTTTGGAAATCAGCAAGCAAGCTGTCTCTTATTTTTGAGATTAGATGTGCTCGCGTTGCATGTATGAAATTTATGCTGCCAGTTCATGACAGAAACGCTGTAATTCTTTCTACGTATTAAACATCACACCACCGAGCCTACCTTAATTTCTGGAGGATCAGTTTTGATAGAAATAATACATTCCTACAAAGCTTAAGACTACAAATGATAGAACAAGGGAAATCAATTTAAAGCATGGCTGTTGAGTTACTCCGAAAAAAATTTAAAATGGTGGAGATTATCTATATAGGATGCAAAGGAAATAACCCACTCGAATAAGAAACTAGTTTTGAATATTTGAGAAAGGTGATGAGAAATAAAGAAGATGTCGTGCCTATAAGCAACGTGGATTATTATAGAACTACAAGAATTATATATTAAATGAGCAAAACTGTTTAGGAGATCGTTAGCCAGAGTTTTAAAGAAAAACTCTAAGAAATATTTTCAGCTTATTATTGTTGTTTAATATCTTGCATATCTTTCGAGGCTTCTTTGGATTCTGCGATCGTGTTGCATGTAAAGATTATTCGCGAGCTAAGAAAAATAATTAATAATCACTTCATTCATACGAATTTTCAAATACCTCTTGTTCTCTTCGGTAAGCGTCTCTTTCTAATTGACCAGCTCTTGCTAGAGCTCCGTTTTTTGTATAATCAAATCTCGTAGTGCTTGGACCTCTCCCAGTTTGTAATGGTTCCAGATATGGAATACGTGTTTCAACCTCAATTGGACTAATATTTGACTCATTAGAAATGAAACAGTCGTAAAAACCTACGCGAGCTGCAGATTTCTTTTGTAGCTATAGTTGGGCATGCCGAAATTTTGAGTTAGCTCTCTCGTACTCACCATCTGTTTTGGAGACAGATGACCTAATGTGTCTACACTACGAGATTTCTTCATAGTGTAAACTGGTGCTGGAGTTCGTGAGGTTCCCATCGTTGGATTTTGATATTTTCTTAATGTAGTAAAATTAGATGCTTGCTGAAAAGTTAGGCATTCGATACCTTCCATTATCTCCAAACCTAGCTTTCTGAGCTCCTCGTTTCTGTTTTTGAAGCGCAAGATCATGCTGAATGTTATATTCCGCCAAATAAATATCGTCCTCTCTGTCATTTTCGTCAATGAGCTCAGTAGGGTCAAACTCTTCCTCTAACCCTTTGATATCAGTGTAGTTATACTCTCCAAGCTTCCTAATTGAGAGGCCTTTTTTCATTGGTCGCGATGGCACCTGAATCGGTTTCTTGGTGGACATTCCATAGTAACCGACTATTATTTTTTCAGATTCTTTATTCTACTGCTGAAAAGTGCTTACTTTGACGAGGACTGCCGTAATACTCGTAGTTATATGAGGAGTTAATAGATTGGTTGATGCTACGGTCTAGAGCTCTTCTCTGTCGTTCTCTTTCTCTTTGCATCCTCCTCACTCATGTTCAAATGATAGTGAGAATGCTATGAGAAGAGCAGATTTTACTTTGGAGTTCTTCTTGAATTTCTTCTGCGTCGTAATATTCCGTAGGACGAACTTTAAACTCATAGCCCTTAAAAAATTCTGGGATTCGATAGGATTTCTGCTCTTTGGTGTGGAAGGCTACTCCTCGATCTTTGATTTTCTTTCGGTACTGATAATTTCAAAGAACAGCTCAGGACGACGAAAAAAAGAAATCTCTTACAGAACCATCATTGAAACCCATAAGGTCATAAAACGCGTCTATTTTCTTACTATCTGTCCGATATCTCTGATCATCCTGAAAATAATACAGACCCAATTTTTCCAATGCTCTCTATTGCGTTAAAGATGAATGAAAAATAGAGACCAATATATTTGTACAATGAAATCTGGGAACTCAAGTTCCTTGCTGTTTTGAGAACATTTTTTGAAAATTTCTGTAATCTTCAGCTTGTCTGCAGGATTTTTAAGCAGTTGGAAATCCTTGACGATGAATGTAAACTCTCCCAAGTTAATAACCTGTTGATCTCGCTTGATACTGTCGAAAGTTGCGTGGGATCCATATCTAACATGCTGCTTTGCATAGAAAAGGTAAATTTCTTTCAGTGCTTTTATTCTCCTTTCTTCTCTGAGCTGGATTGTCCTTGGACTCTCATCGGCTTGATCATCTTCCTCACCTCCGTCTTCCAAATTAGTGAGCTTTCCGCGCAGCGTGTTGATCGTAGAGAGCAGGATTCTCCTTTCTGAGTCATTTTTGCACGTATCTAATATTCTCTCACATTTCGCTATTGTCTCTTTGAGCGTCCTGATAGCATCACTCTCTGGGGTTGGAATTTGATTTTGATTTTGATTTTGAGTTTTGGATTGAGATTGAGATTGAAAAGCTTGAGGTTGAGTTTTTCTCTCTTCAAATTCCTTATCAGTCAATACTAGAACGTCTTTATCAGTGCTGAACCAGAAATCCAAGAGATCAAAGCAATCTCTGAAACCGAATTCCACATTTTTTATATCAAAGTCTTCCGGTTCTATACCAGCAAAACAACAGATTAAATATACTAAATAACTGCAATATTAGTTACTGAAGCCTCTTCTGTCTATCATATAGTCTGTAGCGATCGCAAATAATCTCTTATAAGAGTTAATGCTCTGAAAGAAGTCGTCCTTTTGATTTTTGTCTTCCAGAATCATCAATCCTTCTTTTTCTTCTAGATGGAACGACGCTTCGAAGAAAGGAAATAAATCCTGAATGGCCAGTGAATCATCCTCAATCACTCTGCTTTTAAATTGTTCTTCAATATCCGATTTATTTGCTTTAACATATTGATCCATCTTTTGCTTGTTCTTGGCGTAGACTTCGTGTATAAAGATTTAATTTATGCAATAGAATTGGCAATCATACTCTCAGGTGGTGCTAAAGGTTTTGGTTTGCGAGGAGCGGTTTGCTGTATGGACACTTTTTTTACCTGTGCCTGCTTTTTCTCCTCCTGAGTTGTTGGACTGATGCTACCTCCTGCCTGAATTTCGAGTTCCTCAAGCCATAGCTTAAACATACTGTAGATATCAGAGAACTTGATTTTGCTACAATATTGTGTTAAAACTCGGAAAACCGACTGTCTTACTTAAAATCATAGTTCCCTGATAGCTTAGGATTGCTCTCTTTGAGCCATTCTTTTGTATCATCAGTATCAAAAAGTAGCGTCATGCCCCAGTCGTCGAGTAGTGCTGCAATTGACTCGCTTGTTAGGTATCCGTCTTCATTAGTGTTTTTGCGAAAGTCTTTTTCAAGGTGTATTCGAAAATTGTCTAAGGAGACGAGGAGCTCTCCATATTTTGTCCTTTAGAAAATGTTAGTGGGAGAATCACTGATTAGACTACTTGGGCATTGACATGCTGCAGAATATTTTGAGATTAAATTGATTTATTTGTTTTTAGTTAATAAAAATTTATTATTTAAAGAATAGATGATGATGATTCCTTTCTTTAGACATTTTTTGTAACTCTGAGATTTTCTTTCATATGAGGTAATATTGTCTTGAAAGTGCTTGTGTAAGTTTGTAAGAGAAATTTTCACAACAGAAATCGGATTCGGAAGAAAAGCTTGCTAGAGCATGAAATTTTTTTTTTTTTGGGAGTTTGTTGATAAATTTATTTTCAGTTGGAAGAAATAGAACAAATCAAACTAAATTGCATGATCTTGCGAATTAGTTAGTCAATTTGATTCTGAGGATAACCTGAGAAATTCATTGAACGATGAATGAGATCGAACTCTGGGAATGGTATCCAATGATGGTCATTGTTGGTGATGTTAGGGATTATCTTAAGAAAGAAGAGTTGCTCATCAAATGAATTGCTCTTTCAGCAAGTATAAGAAAAAGGTCTAATTTGGATGAAGGTGAGGTTAATATTGCATGTGATCGATTAAAATTTCTTTTTAGAATCTCATGCGTTCAATTTTTATAGATGAAGGGTCCTGCTTGTTTGAATTTTATACTAAAACTTTGTCATGGCAGAGCGGTCTCACATTCAACAGAAAACATGGATTTATTTCTAGATCTGATGAAAAAGGCGAAGGCTTCTCATTTATTATTTTATAAACGTGCTTTTGATTAAATAAAAAGGTTCGTTCTTTAGATTGGCGAGAAGAAAATTAGGCATAAATTTTTCCATAGGGGTACTTTAAGAATCAATGGAAGGTACTTTACTTAACTGTAGAGCTTCAACAGGAGAGAGGGTAAATACAAGACCCTCAAGCTGATTACTTCAAAATGATATTCATATTTATTTGCGGACAGAAATATTTAGGCTGAGAATATATACACAAAGTCAGCTTCAAGTACTTATGAGATTTCTTGTTCTTTTGAAAAAATAAATTTATCAGTCATGATACGGGTAAACTCATAATGATCAGATGGATCTTGTAATGTCCTTCTTGTTATGGAGTGAATTGCTACTAACTGCGTAGATTTTCTCATTCATTTATCAACAAAATTTTCAAAATTAGCTAACTGGACTGGAAGGAAGCAGCAATATCAATTTCCAACTATTCAAACGTCTCAGCAAATTTAATCAACTGTTGTTCCTTTTTAAACAGCTCACAATGATTGATATAAACGCGACAGAGAAATATCCTTATCCTACTCGACTAATATGAAATTACTGGTTAACTTTAGATAAGGTAAGTGCTAGGAAAGATCCTGCAATGATTCCTGTATACAAAGAGAGCTGCATGATAAATCCAGCAGTCTCTTTCTTTTTGCCCTGTACCACTTCTGGACCCATCGTGAAGAGCGCTCCTGTGAGATAACCATTCAATCCTCCGAATAGTCCGATATTCACCACAGCCCAAATGTCGCTGGTGAGGAAACCAGCCAATGAATTTCTCGCCAAGATGATGAAAGTCGCGAAAAACAGGAATCTGAACAGCAGCATGCCAATGACTGAATACTTATTGTAGTGATGTCTGTATCCACTCATAATCTTTGCGACGAAGTCCATGATATTGAAAGATGTGAGCAAGATCAGGACGCTCCATGCTGGGCTCATGCCTGAAAGCATTCTCATGAAAGAGACACCTGGGAAGAGCATGAATGTCTGAATGTAATTCAAAACAAGGAGAACGGAGAAAAGAGCAACTTCTTTCCAGATGCTGAAGAAAGTATCAGGCTTGGCTTGAGGAATGAGTGGAGTGACAGTGCCATCAGAGGTGTACCCGATATCGGATGCACCATCCGCGTTGCGGTCAAAGGCTAGCTGAGAATTAAGCTCCTGTCCAGAACGAGTGAAAGAAGAGGAGTCGACTTCGCCTTCAGCGTACTCGATGTGTCCCTCGCTAGATTTCATCATGTAGTATTGGCAATATTCTGACTTTACGAACTGCAAGTGAACTATAGCACCCATCAACGTGAAGAAGCACGCGAACCCGAAGAACACTGCAATGCTTGCTATAGCGGAATCTTGTGAAGTGAAGACTACAAGACAGAGTGCTCTGATGGCATTGGCTAAGAGTCCGGCTAAGCCATATCCGGCGACCAGTTGACTCATATAGACTCCAGGGAAGTTAGCGGCGAGTCCAGCGCATGAAGCTGTTTGGACGGTGTTCACGATTCCTAAGCAGAACAAAACTACCATGGTGATTCCAAATCCGATTTGATTGCTCATCGTAAGAGCAATTATAGGCAGCGCGGCAAGGATGACAATCATGATACAATGCATTCCAGAGACTCTCACGTTAAGGCTCATCAGTTTCGAGATTTGAGGCATGAATGGGCAAAACAAGAGATTTGCAATGAAGATTGGAAGAGGAAATACGAAATTAACTTCAGCAAAAGGGAATTTTTCACTGAAGAAATCCAGAGTTGTCAGCACTGCTTGCCATCCGAGAAGACTTCCAGTGCCTTGTAGGTAGAAATAGAAAGTAGCGAAGCTATTAAGTTCTTTCGCAGGTTTCATTGTGAGTTTGCGACTCCAAATAATTAAACTATATATTTAGAAACCGGTTACTGCTCAGTTTTTAAAGCCCTCCAACTCTGAGTTTTTTTAAAAAAAGGCTTTTTTGGGAGTTTAAATTCAAGCAGTAAATTTCTTCTAAACAATACTCATCAGGCTCATAGCAGTGATTCCCTTCTCCGATTGAGATCAGAATTACTAAAATTCAACCTTTTAGCTCAAATAGTATTTGGTAAGATCTCTAATATAGGCTCTTCGTCACCGATAAGATAAGAAGGTTGAAAAAAAAAAGAAGAAAAAGAAACTCCAAATTTGCCTGATGTGAATTTCTTTACCTACACATGAATTAGATGTCGTATAGATGAGAACATTTGGTGACAATACGAAAACAGCTTGGCTTTAGCATAAATATTCAATATTCGAGCTTACTTACTAAAGTCAGGCTTTTTTGGGTTTAACCTCAAAGGTTTAATTTAGAAATGCGTATATTGCTGAGATTTCTCTAATGAGTCACCTACCATGATAACTTACGAATTGTAAAGTGAACTTGGCAAATTGTTATTCACCAGATTGAGTTCAAAAAAGTTTTTGAATCAATTCAAAAGCTGTCCATCTTAAGAGCTTTCCAAATCTATAGCTATTCTCCTCCTCCTCGGAGCAGATAGACATTTAACAATAAAAAAAAGCATACTTAATGCATAGCCTTTGGAGAATTCTAACTATAATATAATGTCTTAATGCCTTATTATGTCTTTGAAGAGACTCGGTTCATTTCTTCTTCTATTTAAGTTAATAATACCTGAAGAGTTCGAAAGAAAATTTACTTTTGCCAAGTTGGGAAAGCGAGTAAGCCAAATACTAGTAGACTGCAATATTTTGCCATTTCTGTTAAGTAAAATTTTTTATAGTTAATCAGCTTCATTATTTCGATTTTTCTCAGTAAATTGTTAATCTAACCATACCACGCCACAAATGCCGAGTTCCTTTATCTGTAATGCTTAATTTTAGGTTAAATGGATTAAAATGATGAGCATGAATTGTGATATTCATTCGTTACGTGAATAATAGCATGCAGTTTAATTTCAAAACATCTTCCTAGTCGTGCAGTATCTAACAAAAAGAAATGTATAGCAATATATTTCAGAAAGAAATGCAAAGAAAAAATTATATTTTTCGAGTCCGTCTGAATTACTTCACCAGAAAATTGTCTTAATAAAAAACGTACTTTATAAAACGTCCTCAATCATATCGACGAATCAAGTGTTAAAAATTTATTAATACTTAAGTGTTAAGTGTTGTCTTCATTATTTTAACTTGCTAACATGGGATCATGCGTTGTTAAAAGTGATAAGGAGCCAAAAATATCAGGTAATCATAACCATCTTAGATATGCTAACAAAGCAATGCCTTCCAGCAATGACTGTTCACAACTTTGAGTATTTATATATAGTCGGCCGTGGAGGCTATGGAAAGGTAAATGAACGACTTGAGAGATCCATTAAGTGAATATACAGCTCTGGAAGGTCAATAATAAGAAATCAAAGGAAGCATTTGCACTGAAAGAGATGTCGAAAGCACGGTAACATCATCAAAATCATCATAAGTTAATTTATCCCAGGATAATCGCTAAGCGGAGTGTCCACTCCGTTATGAACGAACGCAAACTCCTCAGTCAACTATACCATACGTACACTAAGTCACCATTCACCGACTTAAGTCTCTTATACTGTTAGGTTTATTGTGAACATTATTCACGCCTTCCAAGACAGAGACAATCTCTATCTTCTCCTTGAATTAATGCCAGGAGGCGATCTCCGGTATCACCTAGCAAGGGAAAAAAAGTTCACTGAAGAGCAGTCAAGTATGATTTCTATTAATATGAAGCAGAGATGTAATGAATTTCAAGAGTTCTTTGCTGCTTGTATTATAGTGGGACTAGAATATCTGCATGGAAATAACATTATCCATAGAGATATAAAACCAGAAAATCTTGTCTTTGATGGAAAAGGTAGACTGTCATCTGATATCTCTCTGCTGAGTTCTTCGATCGTTGCTCATAGGATACCTCAGAATCACTGATTTTGGTGTGGCAAAGACTCTTAGGTCCGATAATGCGAACGATACGTCAGGAACTCCTGGATATATGGGTAATTTTTTATCATATTTACATGTAACAGAGCTCATAAAATCCAGCTCCAGAAGTAATGTGCCACCAGAATCATGGAATCGCTGTGGATTATTATGCTCTAGGCATCATCTTGTTTGAGTGTATGTACGGAAGGGTAGAAATAATTATCACATAAACAGTGTTAAATTTTCATCAGAGACCAGTTCCAGGAAGAAATCGAAGAGATATTAGAGATTATATTCTCTCTAAGCAAGTGCAAATCAAATCAGAGCAAATTCCTTCGGGATGGACAATGGAAGCTGCAGATTTTATTAATCGAGTAAAAACACTGATTAAAGTTGAAATTGAAATGGTTTTGTGCTTGTTATTCCTAGCTGATTCAAAGGAAAGCGATCAATAGGCTTGGAAACAGAGGACCCGAAGAACTCAAGAGACACCCATGGTTAAGAGACTTCCCTTGGGAGAAGTTGCTCAAAAAAGAAATACCCCCTCCATTTCTTCCAGGAGTAAATCAAATGATTCATGCTTACTCTAATGGCATATCTAGGGTGATGGCTTTGAGGCAAGACAGTCTCTACCCCACTGGAATGATTCGGATGATGAAGCAGTTAAGCAGAATGCAATTTTATTAAGACGAGACTCTGTGCAAAGTACATTATTATTATAGATAGGTCAGATTTAAGATTATGTTTCAGGCTTATTTGAAGGATACGAGATCGATATCAACACTAAACCCTTCCCATTCACAGGAAAGTCGAGCGGATTGGAGCTATCACAAATTGCCACAACGTTAAATGATGGTGATTTACTTCATACTTTTGACAAATAAGAATAGAGAAGAGAAGTACATTGCCACGAGATAATACCATGCAAATTATCGACTGATTTAAACGCATGGCAGTCCAAACTGTCGAATGTTTTTTCCGATGCAATTAATAAAAGTAATTTTGCTTTCCTCCGTTTTTTAATTACTAAATTGTTTAATAAATTACTGATGCGTATTGAACATATACATCGAGCTCTATTCAATTCTACGAAATATATAATGATCTAATGCTCAATGTATTTTAACCAGATTATCTACCTATTGGTACTTAGAATTGGACATCCTGTATCTTATAATAATATTTCATCACAATTTCTCAATGAAAAACTAATCTCAGATTTGATAAACAAATTTAAAGGAAATTATCCCATTCGAAGGATTAGATCATCAGTATTAGAGAAAAACGTATTTCAGCTTTCATCATTAGCAGCATTTCTATTGAGAGTTCTCATTACAACAACAATAATCATTCTCTCAATGGTCGAGTGGCAGATGATAAAGAAAAAAAGCATGACAGTTTTTGTTCACAGTTAACTGACTTTAAAAAAAATTGTTAAAGGGAAAAAACCCTCATGTAACAAATTTAGTCTTTCCGTGAGAAACTACAGCCAGAAATTTAAAAGAGAGGATGTTTAGCAAAGAAAAACGCATTGCAACCATAGTACTTTGAAACAGGGCCCTCTGATCTTTCTAGTTGCAATCTGAGCGTTCTTTTCAGATACTGTATGAAAATTCAAAATCGTGTTACAAGAATAAACTTAACAAAATTTATTCAATTGCACTAATCAAGGAGATAGCCAAATTCAGCCCGGCTACTTTTGAAATCATGGTTTGGAAAAGAATATACATCACATTGATCTCTTTGATACTTCTTGTTGGAGTCTTTCTGCAGAGAATTGAAGCGAAGGAATCTCTCTCATTCTCTTTACAAGGATTAGAGGATGTTAAAATCAGGCGCTTCCATGAGACTACTCTTGGAGACTCATATCGAAATTACCAATTCCTCTCCTACAATGCCTCAATTAGACCTTTTTTACCGAACAGAGGCCTAGGATTTTTCGCGAATGTCAGCTATGCGAACCTTTTTCTTGAAGTGAGCTTGGATCAGTCTCTTTTCTTGCTCGTCAGCGACAAATGCGTCAATTGCAAATACAGACTATATAACTCATCACACTCCGTCACCTCATACATCTATAGCTACGAAAGCGATGAATGCTGGTCGAATTTATTCTCAATGGAAAACAATTCTGTTTCTGAGTGTTTTGGCTCTTTCCGCTATTATGGAAATGATATCTATGGTAAACTGGGCTATGAAAGTCTCTACTTCAGCTCTGAAATGTCCGTAATCACGATAACGAGTATGGTTTTTGTCACTTATCAGCAGGGTGAATTCTTTCCTGAGAATGTGCAAGGCATATTTGGACTCGGAAATAGCGATATCGAAGGTACCTTTGGTCATTCTTTGATGGAGAATTTCCTGGATAATGACGCTATTTCAGCTCCTCATGTATTGGTTTGTGTGAACAGCCTGGGACGTGGATATCTTAAGTTAGGTCTTAGTTTGAATAGCGATCAAGGCGTGCTGTGGACCAAGCAAAGAAACCCGTTTTATTACTCCTTTGATGTAAGTGAGATCACGCTTGGTGACCTATCAATTAAACGAGCAATGCAAGGAGCAATTAGCTTTAGTACTGCCTATTTAAAGCTTTCTCCCGCGCTATTCAATCAGGTCAAAGACAAAATAGTAAACTTGGTTAGCTCTTCGTCTGGAAATGAGGCACTAGTGAATAAAATGAAGGATTTTGTGGATCGAATGATGACTTATAACTCACGAGCTATACTCACAGTGGCTGAGTTAACTTTCCTTCAACAGATTGAAACTCCGGTATTCACCATCGTAGGGGAGAAGCACAAGAAGGTGGAGTTGAAAATCGCGCGCATGTTCGGAATTTGCGAGGATGTGGTTCAAAACTATGAGACGGAGCGATTCAAGTCGTTTAATGACACTACAGAACTCGAAGTCTGCATATGGATCGCCAATAACACTGAGAATGATATGGATATTATCTTTGGGAATTTAATCAATTCTGAAAATGGAACATTATATTTCCTTGACAAAGAAAGGGGCAGGATGGGATTTATTAAAGAATATGACTGTAATAATGATAATCAAGAATACCACATTACTTTGAATATCTTCTCAGTGTATATCGTTGAGAAAATGGTCGCGATAATTGCCTTGGCGGTGTTGGTGATTGCATCTTTGAACAAATGTGACGAATACTTTTATGAAGAAATGGACAATCCGGAGGAGGGCCTCAGCACCATGAACTTATCTCAAAATCCAAGAACAACGAACGCGAACGCGAACACGAACACGAATAATGATGGTCCTGCTTACACAGAAGGAGTCCGTCGGAGAAGAATGACGAGCCAATTAGATGATTCAGGGCTAGGAAATGTTAGCCCTGAGCATCTAGGCTAATCTTTATGAAGCATTGACTTTTTGTTTTGCTTATGCCTAAATACAACTCATGGTTATTTTTAAATTTGTGAGTTTGCTTGTAACACTGATGGTTGGATCATTTTACATCTACACCAGATTTGTATATCTTAATAAAGCCTACGCAGACTCATGACAAGCATCTTAAAAAGAGTGAGAGACACTGCTAATCAAGTTTATCTATCAATTCAAAACTGAGAGTCTCGTTGATGGCTATCTGCACTTTATGAGTTAATCTAGCAAGGATTGAAGTAAATTTTAAAATAGTCAAAGTGATAGAAGCTGTTTGAGGAAATCATTCAAATTCTGATACTATGATTTTAAAAATTTAGGTACTTATTTTAAGCAGCTATTAACAGCATTGCAGTAAACAGAATATGATGAACTTTGGAATGGAACAAGGACTCTTTGATAACACCTACCCGCAAGAAGTTTATGATTCCAGAGAACAAATGAAGGAAGTAAGGGATTATACTCTTTTCGGATCTCACCTCACACGATGTAAATGCAGCATATCCTTCGGAATGCAATAGAATTGAGGAAAAAGAATCGAAACTCTGCGCTAGACTCAAAGAGAAAAGCCTACTTAGAGAATAGTTTAGGTATGACTATCTCCTGAAGACATCCGCCTAAGCCCAACTAGATTATTATCTAAAAACTTCTGTGGAAGCTTATATTGAAGACCTTAAAAGGCAACGAGCAGCAGACTCTCCGACAGATGGTGCGTGATTCACATCTATACGTTTCTGACTAATATTTTGATACTAGATATTGACGAACTAATCGAATTTTCAATCAAAATGATGCAGGATGATAATACCAAGCTGCAATTGGAGAGGCTTGAAAAAGAACTCGCTCAAATGGAGCTGGAAGAGTTGGAATTTTCTGAATACTGTGCTGAAATGAGTGCTGATTTAGACTAATAATGAGAGGTCATTTATTCATTCATTCCAGATTCAATTATCATGCTCTTCGTAGTTTGTATTGTTCATATAACTTATTCTAGCACATAAATTTTGTATCCTTCACATCTTTCAGCATATTTCGTGGAAAGAAGAGAAGTTTCGCTCTTTCCTTTCTTAAGTGAAGGTTGATATTTTCAGAGAATTCAAAGAATTGAGGTGTTTAGCAAATGTGGAGTCAGGTTAGCGAGAGGTTTATCTACTTCTGGAAGCAAAAAGTAGAATGAAAATGTTTGATAATTTGCTCCTGTCCTTCCTCGAAGCGTTGATTTAAATCATGTGCAGATCCTTCTATTATCTCCATAGAGATATTCATAAGAATTCATATAGCTTTGCTCTACTCAATGACCTGACTCACTGAGATTCTTTATTTTATCAAAAGAAGATTTTGATGAATTTTATTGTTAAAGTCAAGCAACTATATTCATCATCATGCCATATATTCAACAGCAAACTCTCTTTTTGTCCCAAAAAACAAAAAAAAGCATGGCTTTAAGCTGTTCGAGTTCAGAGAGACGGAGAGACTCGATCTTGTCTTGCGAGGTGACTGGAGGAGCAAAATCCAGAAAAATAAACGGGCTTTTGAATTTATAGTGTTTTGATATTTATTCAAATTTAATAATTCTCTAAAACTGTAGACAAATAGGGAACCTCATAGGAAAAAATGAACAGACTCCGCACAGAAGATGATAACCTTATTTCGGCTAACACAGCTCGTCCATTGAAATCACGTCATGGATCAACGCGGATTGAGAACACAGAAATCGAGAGAATTATCGATTATGCCAAAGCATCAGGAAAACTTACACTCAAAAGGAAGATCAACAACCTTTTGACTGAAACCAAATTGGGCAGTTTCTTAGACGTGACTAATTCAGTGCTCTCTCTGCTTGTAGTTGCTCAGTATATCGCAGCTCAATATACCACAGCGTTCGAAGGAAATCTTGAATGGGGTGTCTTTAGCTTCTTGGTGCATATTTTGTTCCTTATAGAGTACATGTTTCGTCTTTACTCAGCCAAAGAGCCTAGGAAATATTTCTTCTCATTAGAAGAAAGTTTCGTCGACCTCATTTCCAACGTCCCATTCTTCATCATAAGATTTGCAAGTGGAAACCCATTCGTTGATCAACCTGACAGTTTAACTGCCCACACGGCAAATGTTTTCAGCTTGTTTAGAATATTGCGTTTGCAGAAGCTAAACAGATATATCGAAGCCGAAGTTAGCAAACAGCTCTCAAATATTATCATTGTGATTACCACGTTAATTCTTTTTGCAGCTGGAGCCTTTAATTTAGTTCAGCAAGCCCTGGAAAACGCAGGAATCGTCCCATCTGTGCAGTACTCAGAAACAAAAGATTTCAATTTTTGGCGATACGTCTACTTTATCATCACGACGATATCCACTCTCGGCTATGACAACCCATTCTCGACTGCTGTAGCCAGAATAATGCTCATTTGTTTGATTCTTATTTCTCTTGCAATCATCCCAGCCAAATCCGGAGAACTCATCGGAATCCTCTCATCGAAGTCAGTCTATGCTCGAGCTCGCTATAAAGCCAGCAACGCAATTCCTCATATTTTGATAACAGGCACTGTGTCAGATACTGCACTCCAAAATTTTCTGGTGGAGCTGTTCCATCCAGATCATGGTCCAGCGCAAAAGCATGCTGTCATACTCTTGCCTACGAGGCCAAATAATCATATGGAGATGGTATTGAGAAACTCGGAGTACTCTTCCAATGTTTTCTACTTGCAAGGTATGCTTATTAATTTTTTCTTATTTCTTGATTGAACCGTGGCTATTAGGTGATCCAATGAAAGAAAATGATCTTAAGCGCTGCCAAGCTGAAAGAGCAAAAACGCTAGTTATCATGTGCAATAAGCAGTCAAGTGATGAGAGCGAGGAAGATGCTCGCACGATTATTCAAGCGATGTTTATAAAGAAATACCTTAAACAACACAAGGCATCCGCTGCAATTAAAATCTGCATGCAAATATTACGACCCGAGGGTAAAACGCATTATTACCTATCAAATAAGCAAACTAAAAGCGATCAAGTAAATCAATTCAAATGTGTTTGATCATATATAATTTGCTCATAATAGGTCGTCTGTATTGAAGAGCTGAAACTGAGTCTCCTTGCAAAAAGCTGTCTTTGTCCAGGACTAGTCACTTTCATCTCGAATCTAATCGCTTCTGCAGGTGAGCCTCAAAAAAGATCGGAACTCCCGAGTGATTGGATCGAAGAGTACTGGAAAGGAAAAAGTTTTGAGATCTATAAAACTTACCTTTCAAACCGCTTCGCAGGAAAAACTTTCTCTTCTGTAGCTGCGCATATCTATCAATCGTTTAGAGCGATCCTCTTCGCATTAGAAATCGGAAGTGGAGATAAACCAAAAACCTACCCAAATCCTGGAGATTTCGTTATCCCTAGGAGTGGTCGAATGACAGGTTACGTGATCTGTGAAGATAAGAGTATTGCAGAAGCAATTTCCAACTACCGTACCACAGCAGATGAGGCGGCAAGAAGATCAATGTCTCTCAATGCAAGCTCGAAAAGAGTGTTTGATAAATCTAGCGCAGTATTCGCGAGTGATGATAAAGATTCAGAAAGCGAGGAAGAGAGTGATGATGAAGTTGAATTAACCTCGAAATTGAAGCAAGAAAATTTCAATATGCCAGTCGCAAATGAATATTCCAACATGGAAGGCCAATATCACATGACGCATTCTAAAATTAATTTGAACGATGTCACTTTCAAAACTATGGAAAATAATATTCTCGCCACAAACCACATTATTCTCTGCGGAATTGTCCCAAATCTTCTGAATTTTGTGCAACCTCTAAGGGCGAAATATCTTCAGAACTACCCTCCCATCATTATTCTTCATCCGAATACACTAGAAGAAAAAGAATGGAATCAGATAGCTTATTTCCCTCAAATCTATTTTGTCAAAGGAAACGGCATGAATCAACGCGATTTGCTTCGTGCAAATATCAAGCATGCAAAGACTGTAGTGCTGCTGTCTCCGAATTCAACAGAAGTAAAGGGACAAGAAGGAATTGAGTCTCATAAAGAAAAAGTTGAAAGCTCAATAATGAAGTAATTCCTTTTTGGTAGTATGTTACTAACACAAATCTCAGTTCCAAAAAGCTCACAAGAGATCAGGAAGACCTGCTAGACGCGAAAACGATCTTTAAATATAAGGCTGTTATGAAGTTAAGACCAAGTATGCCCGTCGTTACTGAGCTTGTGAATCCAAGCAATCTGATGTTTCTACTGAACAAGGCAGAAGACTACTCGATAATGAAAAAATTTGATATCACATTGGTAGGCATTTTTTACACCAGCAATACAATTTAACCCTTTCTCTCTCTTATAGACTCCAAATTTTGCCTCAGGAGAAATATACTTATCCGCCTTGATCGATAGCTTGATTTGTCAGGTAAACCTTTCTACTTTTATCTTCTCTCAATTTACTAGACATATTACAACTCGTCTCTTTTGACGGTACTTAATCACATGATCGTCGGTAATGTTACACACAGTGGCGGTAAACACAAAGATGGTAGTGGGTCAACAGAAGCTAGGGCAAGTAACCTATTCCATTTCAAAATGCCGAGAGCTTTCGTTGTAAGACTTTCATCTCTTCTACTCTCAAGTAACTATGCTGTGTTTAGGGAAAAACTTTCGAAAATATTTTCGAATACCTTACAAAGGATCAGAATATTGTACCTCTAGGATTATACCGACTTCCAGGATGCAGAGACAATCGACTTCCTTACGTTGTTACAAATCCTCCACCTAACACTGTCTTATCAGAGAGAGATTTGCTGTTCATTTTAGCGCAAGAAGAACCTCCTGCCAACAGTTTGAATCCTTGTACTCATAATCAATCTAATTTAATAATCAAATAGGTGAAGATTGGGGAGCTCCATTTGAATCGAAAGAAGAAAACATTGCCGAAGAATTGATTCAAATGAAAAAGATAGGCCAGAAGCGTGGCTTGCAAGAATTGAACACGAATGCTGAGGAAATAGACAAAGAATATGTGAAAGCGATGCAATTAAGCAAAGAAAATGAACTGGTTATGAAACAGATCCACAGCATGAGTTTTGACTTAAACCGCCTAAAATCTGAGATTAACCGACTCAAATCTGATTTGAATAATCGACACGAGGTGATTCTAGAGAAAGTTAAAAGGGGAATAAATTATCAGCTATCAGAAATATTCCCTCAATTTGTCGACAATAAAGTCGCTTATGACGAAGAGGAATTAGTGACAGGGTCAGAGCCTAGCAGTGTAGACTATTCTTAAGCGTGAGGGGAGGAGGTTCTACCGTCTTTTTTTTTTTATGAGAAGTGGAGATGACCATTTCAATTTACTGATTACTAATATTTACTGTGTCTTTTCTCGATTCTGTGAGATTTATTTTTCACGACTAATAAATATTAAACGATTTGACGCTTCGATCGTAGAATATTACAGAATCATTATGGGACATATTTTTAGGTTCGGCAATATATTTGAATCTCTCATATTACTTCCTTAAAGAATGTCTGATGAAATTAGCTATCTGAGACAGAGAGAGTGAGAGAGAGAAATTGGTGCGTTGTACTGAACTAACTCTACTGAATCAAAAAAAAAAAACCCAACAAAATCAAATATGTGAAAGGATCAGTTTTCCTAGAAATCATACAAGCGAAAGCGCAGAGAACAGAAGTCTAGAATCAAAAATTGAAAAATTTGAGGATTGAAAGAGAATATAATGAAGAAGAACAAATTTATAGTTTTCTTAAACTTTGATGCTGACTATATTGACTCTAAGACAGTCGGATCTGGAGATCTCATGTTACTGAAGATGAAAAGAAGGAATCGTCCTTATAGAATCCTTCAAAATGGACAGAAAATTTGCTATTATCTTAACCAGCTTGCGAATCGGTATGACTATCGAGTTGTGCTCTTTCACACTGACAGAAGAAAACAAATGCAGATAACCTCTAATTTAGCCAACACCAATTTTCCGAAAGGAGCGATAATTGTCGTTGAAGACTCTGAGTGTTTCCTTAACTACAAATCCAGTGATCCACTAATCTTCAAGGATAATTTCCATCAAGTTGAAATCGCTGCGTATAGCGAGTCAAGTGAGAAAAAGGTATGTGCTCTCGAAGCACTTTCAAAATTGCATAAAATAGACAAATCAGAACGCAACAATCATATCGTCATTGGTACTGCTACCCAAACTATAGAAAGTGCTAAAAGTGAGGGATGGAGGGCACTTCACATTGAGAAGCACCAGCTACTTGATACTCTAAGGGATATTCTCCTCAAAGAAATTAAGACTGAACTTCAAGAAGAAGCCAAAAAACCTCTTGAAACCTCTTCGGATCAGTTTATTCTGACAACTGAGGAAGTAAAACATGGAAGTTCGGTAAATAGAGGCTGGTATAGAGACACATCGACAGGGACCAAATGGTTCGGGAAAACTTCATTAAAAGCTGCCGCTCTTGGCAGTAACCCATATCCCTATTATAGTCTCTATAAAGAATATCTGGCTGGAGTCCTTTATAATATGCTGGGGGTCAAAACTCCAACAATAACATTAAGCGATCAAGCATTGAGTGAGCATATTCTTAAAACCTACCTTGTTAACCCAAGCTATGCTCATGTCAAAAGGTTGCATCACATGTCTCAATATGTTGATGGATTTGTCGAATTTGGAGCTAATTTTGTTGAGAACTATAAAAAATGTCGGACAGAACTTCTTATTTTTTAGTTGCATCAACCACAGGACATAATCACAGAAAAAGTATACCTCTAGTCGGATTTGGCAGAGCTCTTGCTGTTGCGTTTCTTATCCATGACTATGATTGCATTGGAAACTCGGGGAATAACATGGGATACGTTATCAAAGAGAAATACGCAGAGATAGTAAAGATTGATCCTGGAGAAGCATTGTCATTTGCTGAAGATATGAGTGGAGCTAAGGAGCTTGAAAACCCTCCCGATCAAAAACAAGTCATAATTGGAACTTCAGGTGGTCAGATTCACTTTACAGATCTCAATAAGCAAGACCAACAAGAATTCATTCAGACTTTAGAAGAGGTCCTTAACTTTCCAGATTGCTATCTTAAAATGGCTACAAAAAGATTTTTAGCTCCGGATGAGAAGTTTAAAACCATTTTGGACAAGCTTATTGAGAGAAAACACAAGCTCCTAGGTGCATTTTACGAAGATTTGAAACCCCAGCTGCTTCAACAACTGCAACAAACGGAAAGCGAACAGGTCCAGAAAGGCATTGAAAGCTGGGATAACCCAAAGAAACTGTCGCTCCCACAATTTGATGAGACCCAATCGAAATTAACCGACAAAATTTCACTGTTAGAAGTAACAAAAGCTTGCTATCATTCAAAGGAAGTGATAATTTTCCAGGTTCCTCATGCCACATCTTCTTTTATTGGAAGGCAAACAGAACTTGAAGAAATGAAAAACATTTTTGAGAAAAATAATGAAAGTCTTACGGTACTGCAGGGTTCGGCAAGACGCAGTTAGCGGCCCAGTATATATCCAGTAACTATAGCAAGTATTCTCACATTATTTGGCTTCATGGAGAAAAGGCTGGGTTGATTTTCTTACAAATGCAAAATTATTTAAGCATTTTTGATCGCCAAAATTTTCGGAAACTTCAGACCAGCAAGAAAGAAGGAGGAAATAATGGTTGTGGCAGACGTTTTCTCGTAAATCTCTTCTACGAAAGTTTGAATAATCTAAGCAAGCCGAAAAAGTCTGTTTGGTTCTTGACAATGCAGAAAACATGGAAGAGATAGCTGATTATTTGCCTGCTCAAACTTCTAAACTTACTGCGAAATTCGACATTATCATCACTTCCCGTTACCAAAAATGGAAATCCCCTATTAAAACTATTGATTTGCGATCATTCAGCAACGAAGAAGTAAAAAGGTACATATCAGCCAAGCTTAAAATAGAAGTGTCCGAGGAAGATGTTGCCCAGCTTAACAAATTACTAGGTGGGCTACCGCTTGCAATTTCAGTTGCAATAGACTCAATAAAGGCAAATAAGAATAACATAAAGAGATCAGACTATTGTAATGAAATAAGTAATTTCAAACTCCCAAAAAAGTTTGAAAATGAGATTTTCACAAGACAAGTTTTTGCGCTGATAAAGTTAATCGAAAAAGATAATCTAACGAAAATGATTCTAGATGTCATCCCATATCTTGCTCCGGATCATATCACTCTTTCGATGTTGAAAGAGTGCTGGAGTAGATATTGTAAGGATGAAACAAAAACAGAAGAAGAATTTATAAAAAGTATTGAGCTTTTGGAATCATATTCGATTATTACAATAACCGATTCTCCAAACCACGAGAAAAAAGACATCAGCACTATCATGACAAATAAGCGGAACAGAGAACTTGAGATTGGAATCCATCGTTTGACCCAAAAGACTTTAAGATCCATCCATAAACACAACTCGACCGCTTTTAAATACACTGATGAACTCATCATTTGGATCATGTCGCAAATAAAATATGAGGAAGATGACGTCAGCGAAATCGAGCGGGTAAAAACAAGTTATTTGATACCACATGCGATTTATCTAAGCGAGCTCCCAGAATTCAAAGATTTTGAGAGCTTAATAGCATCATCTAGTCCAAAATATAGGGAGGGATTTGCCTCACTACGGGAAAGAATCGATAACTTCGGGACTTTCCTCAGAAGGATTGGAGATCTTCAACAATACATTATTGGAGACTATTATCAAGCGAAGAGATACTATTTAACGTCACTAGAAATTAGAGAGAAATGTATTGGTGACACCCATATAGAATTATGTGAGACAGTTCTTTGCCTGATAAATATTTGTGAATGCCTGGGTGACAAAGAAGAGCAAAGAAAATATACAGCTCGCTTAAAAACAATTTGTCATACCGGTTTAACTGTTTTCTGGCTGGCCTCAATGTTTAAACCTCAAGAAACTAAGGAGAAAGCAAAAATGCTTCTAGAAAAAGGAAACGACCTAAGCACACGAATTGGCAGATTGAGCGCGATTTTTCTCAAAGTATGGAGAGAATCGAGTGTTAATTCAATCCCAAAAGCTTTGGTAATATATTTTATAGAGTATATTGAAAAGTTTTATGGCAGCAACGCTGGAATTAACTTCCGAATCTTGGCACTTTCGGGCTTAATATGGGGGTGCATTGGAGAATTACAAATACAGGAGGAATGCTGGAATGTAGCAATAGAAGTGAGTCGAAAGACTCATGGGACGGACCATATTTTCAGAGGACAATGTCTTGTGTCAATCTCCAACCTGTATAGAACTTCAAATCGCTATGGGGAGCAGAAAAAAGCACTTGAAGAGGCATTAGAGATTTTCAAAAGGAGTTGGGGCGATGAGCATCTTTATGTTGGAGTTGTGACAGTGGAGAGTGCCGATGCTTGCGGGTTATTGGGAGATTATCACCAAAAGAAAAAATATCTTTTGACCGCGGAGGGAATTTTTAAGAAAGCCTATAAAGACGGCCAAGCAAACCTTTCCAACTTGAAATCATCCGAAGAGAGCTTGCTGATATCGATAAAATTCTCAATGAAAATAATGGTAAAGGAATTGACGTTGAAAATAAGTGAGATCCAGAAAAGAAAGGTTTTTTCTGAGATTATTTTATTGTTCAATAATCGCTGAAACTCTGATATTAAGTGACTCCTTCAGGTGAGTAACTACGTAAAAAGGATGGACCTATTCCAATTAAAGAAGTAGTCGCTCTACACTATTTTTTTTTTCTATTTGAAGCATAATAATGCTTAATATTTCATACTTCAAAAAAGTTTAATTCTGATTTGGATAAATTCCAAAGACTTTTATACTACTGTAATATGATATATATTATATTTGCACGTGTTATCTTACTATACACTTTATGATTCACTTCTTTGGCGACTGAGATTCGTCTAACATAATTAATCTGAGATTCAATAATTTTTCAAAGCATCTCGCTTTGGTAAATTATATATTTCATGAATCAATAACCCTAGATACCTTTTAAGAGACTCTAGCGTAAAAAGGTCAGAGAACCTTGCGCAAACTCGATTTTAGTTTTTCTGAACTATACAGTTCTATCTACAATAATAAGGGATTGCTGAAACACTTTAATAGGAAGTTGGAGCCTATCGCAGAACAAGCCTAAAACCTAGATACTCATTTCTGAGAGATATAGCTAATTTGGAAGCTCTTAAAATTTGATAATTCTGCTTTTCTTCAGTTCTCAGCAAACGAAATTAAAACAATCTTTACATTCTGAAACGACAATCTTTTGTGTTCTGATGATTAATCAAAATGTGACGATATTTAAAATTAAGACTCGTCCTTCTCATCAGGCTCGAATTAATCAATAAATGAAAGTTTCACTTACTATTGAATACTTCTATCTATTCACGCCTTCTTCAGTTTTGAACTCAGTTTCAAATACTCCTCCACGGCACAAGATAGCGAAACGTGTTCTCGCGAGCTATTTCAAAGAAAACGATTCAGAAATATTTTTGACTATTGAAGATATTGTGCAACTATTGCAGTTAGATGGCGCAACTTTCTCTCCAAACAAGATCAGAATCTACGACACCAATGAGAGCGCATTTGTGAAACTTGACCAAAATTTCATGCTAAAAATATGCGGAGCTGGTATAAATGAAGGTATGCAACCAAATTGTACCTTGCTTCTCTGTCTGGAGAGAAAAGCTACCCAATGCAAACGTGAATTGGCACTCCTGTCGTCTCGAATCGAGAGAATTGAGAAACATCTGAAAATCTCTCAGAGTAATAATCATGGAAGTTGTCCAGGTTCTTTAAATGAAGTGATGGAGGACCTTGAAATATTGGAAGATCACGATTTTATATCGGTATCTTCAAGGCCAACCTATATCAGAACGAGAAAAGATTTCTCAACCGCTTCTTCCGAGACCAATCTAAAAATAAGATCGTATTCGCAACTTTTCGAAGCAGACTCTACTAAAAAGCTCCACTCTCAGGTATCTATTAATGAGGACAGCAGCAGCAATCCATTTACGGCTGCAAATCGCAAGCTTGATATCGCGATCATGAACGCAGAGCCCTTGGTTGAAATTATAAATTCAAAGAACATCACATCACTCCCAGATCCTGTAGATTACGAAGAAGAATGCCGAGAAATATATGCTACCCTAATGGAGAAAGGAGTCAAAATCCAACTCATCTTTGAAATAGCAACAAGAACGAATCTTGTGAATGTGCTGAGCAGAAACCCGACCATTCTTCATATCATGTGTCATGGTGAGTATAACAAAGAGAAAGACCAATTTTATTTATGCTTTGAGAAAACTACAGGTGAGATAGACAAACTCTATGCAGAGGATCTCAAAGAAATATTAAATAAGTTTGAGACTACAGTGCAGCTGGTCTTTGTAAACGCATGCCATTCGGAGCCAATTGCCCGCGTTTTCTCGGAGGCAGGGGTTCCTTGTGTAATAGCGGTTCAATCGCAGCTGCAGATTTCTGACATTTTTGCAAAGAGGTTCTCGCAATCGTTTTATGACTTTATTTTCGACAGTAAAACGGTAAAAGAAGCATTCAATCTTGCGAGAGTTGCATCAGCTGATCCCCTTTCTTACTCTTGTTGTTGTGCCCACGCTCATAAACCTGACTGCAGGTGGGAAAAGCATGCTAGCAAAGTCGGGTATCATCAGGCCCACACTTACCATAATTCCACATGCACTGCCTGCGTGAAAAAAAGAGAAAATATCCACAATATCAACTGTTACTGGGCCCGAGAGTTTTTAGAGGCTTACAATATAGACCGACAGCCCGATTTTGCAGCAAATCACATCAGTACCTGCTGTTGCTCTCCTGAACTTCCACATAATGAGCTTCTTAAATTCATTATGATCTCAAAGGATAATGAGAAGAGTGATTCAATGGTATTGTTTGAAGGGCTTAAACCTGGGAAAGTGCAAAACTGTAAAATTTACAATGTCATTGATCAAAGATTTCCTGAGAAAAGACTGCTTGGAAGGAACCGTGAGCTCTATGAGCTCTATACGAGATTGCGACTGCAGCAGAAAGTTGTGAAACTGGAAGGACCTTCTGGCTCTGGAAAAACAGCGTTAGCAAGACAGCTCGCAAATTATCTCTTCGCTAGAAACCACTTTCGCTACAAGATTGCAGTTATCGATCTTAGGAGAATCAGATCGGTATCAGGCTTTCTGGCTAAAATATTCAGCGAGATAGAGCTGGTGACTGACATAAACACATTTTGTGAGTCAGTGAGGACTAAAGAAGTTTTATACATCCTTGAAAATTGTGATTCATTTCTTGAATTCAATCAAATCGAATTTGCAGCGACACTGCGAGATCTAACCAGCAGCACGAAATGTGTCAAATTTTTGCTAGTTATGAACAAAGCAGTTGATCTCGAACTACAAGAAGCATGTGTAACCCTTGGAAATCTATCCCCTCTGTATGCGGCGAAACTACTATTGCTCAACACTCCAATTGAAAAAATTTTTCCAACGAAATACCGAAGTATTGAAGAGCTAAAAAATACAGAATTATTCCGCAACCATAGCGAGCAAATCTCAATTCAAACGCTTTGGTGGATTTCACAAAGGTTGATAAAAGGCGAGAAGTTTGGGTTGATAGAATCCGATCTCATGTCCAAATTGCAAGCTTCAACGTCACAAAATGAATCAGCAGTTCTAGTTGCAAGCACAATCAAGTAATCTCTTTTATTGACTATTTGATAACATATTTTCATTATGTAGTCAAATTAAGACCGAGGATCCAGCAGGATATAAGCTAATACTTCAAATATGCAGCTTTTCTCACGGAGTGAGCTATTCAGACCTAGAAGACATTTTCCGAGACATGGAATTTGATTGGAAAGGAGTACTTTCAAAGTTGCTCTCTCAAAACACAAATCAAGAGAATTTATTGTCAGTACCTACCGAATTTGAGCTTCCAGCCTTAGAATTGAAGCACTCAAAATCTTTGCAACAAAAGCTAAGAACTCGGTCGGCGTTTTTCAATAGCACATTCCGCCCTGGACGCTACTTTTGGCTTGATATTATAAATCCCAAAGAGGAGGAACTCATTTTCCAACCAGTTGAGATAATCAGTTCGGTAATATATGAGAAAGCTGAACCGGAGCTGCTTGATGCGGAAATGGAAAAATTTGAATATCTTACGTTTATCTCTCTTTCATTGCTTGATAACCTCCAGAAAATCCATGCATATAGTGAGAAATTGCTAGAAAACTCTGCTATTTGCAAGCATGGAATATGGAAAATAGATGGATTCAATCCAATTTTTGCAAAGTATATGACGAAACGATTTAATTTGAAGGCTATCTCAGAGCACCAATCAATATCACTAAGAGATTTACAATATACATTCGAAAGACATGATGCAAATTTCAGAAGTTGCTTAAATTTAGCAGTAATTAAAAGCATCTTGGCTGAAGAAGAGCGTACTCTTTCTTTATTTTGAGAAATGGAGTATTAATCTCTGACATTGTTAGGTCATAAAAAAAAGCTCCTCTATATTATCGAGATATTGTGGTTTACAATCCCGACTCTCTATAAAATATTTTCGAAAGACCCAGAGTGCGCGAGCTTTTTGGCATCGAAAACCCTCAATAACCTTAATGAACTCAAATTAAAGCACGAAAATATTTCGCTGCTAAAAATCAAGCTTCATTTATTTATAATCGGAATCACGATTCATAGAAATGATCAAGCTAAAGCAGCCCAACAAATCGTAAATTCTGAAATCGACTTGATTGAGTTGTGCAAACCAGAAATTTCTTCCGAAGAACTTCTGCAGCTAATTGATTTTGAAATACTATTCAGCAAAGTCCATCTGTATAAGCATATTGAGGAATGGCAGATGATCGCAAAGGATATGACAGAAGATGTATCCTTTGATCGAAGCGAATTCATTCTCGGAATCCTTGAAAATAAATGTGAGGTGCTACTCAAAAGCTTTGAAGGAAACTGCGATTTTGAAAAAGCCAAAGTTACAGTGATGATCTGTGAAATCAGGATTCACATAAAACGAATAACAGAAAACTTTAAAGACCGACTCTTAGAAGCCACTAAGATATTCCGTAACTCAGAACGACTAAAACTACAAATAAAAACTCAAATCTGCCTTGCAAGGCTAGTTCTCGAGTAAGAATAGCATTTTACAGGCTTATATAATTATTTATAATATATGAAGAATTTTTATCGAGAAGAGGAAGGTGGGAGTTGAAAATCATAAACTTGTGGAAGAGTCTTCATTTCTTGAAGACGTCCGTAAGAATCAATTAAAAAAGAGCGCATTACATGCAGCGAAACTGGTGATTTCATCGTTTATTGAATTTACTAAAAATCAATTAATAGCTCAATGACACAAAAGCGACTTCAAATATCCATCATTTAATCAATACGTTGAATGCCGAAGTCCGAAGGAAGCTCTTTAACATGATGATATTCCTTCATGCCAACCCAATGAGACTTCCTGTGTCTATTGAATTCAGTGCCGAATTGGACAAGAAGATGATAATGATCCCTAATTTCTTCAAGAGTGATTTGATCGATATACTGAGCGACAAGAATAAAGGACTGAATTTGAAGTTTGATGTGCTAACAGCAACGTCTTTGAGGGAATCTGTCCGAATAGGATGCAGAATTCTATATTTAAGCTCTGAGATAATTAGCGAAAATGGTATTATCGTGGAAGATGAGCAGTTTAGACCTCAAGTGATACCTTATGACGAGCTGAAAGAAATTTTTGGAAATGGAAAGAGAGCGAGGAGAAAGAGAAGCATAGTAAATGATGAGGGTTCCGACAAAAAGTACAAGCTCGAGTTGGTTGTTGTCGGCACTCGAAATGATTTACAATTTGCAAATTGGCTCGTACAAGAGCTCGAAGTCCCTCACGTCATATGTTTTGAGTTCAATCAAATTGACGAAACAGATTTCAAGTCCAAACTTTATCAACTAGAATACATCAATAAGTTTACGCAACTTTTCCTCAATAATCTTCTTGATAGTCGGTCTGTCGGAGATTCATTCAATTCAGCCACTAAAGACACTTTACATGGACTGTCGTACTCTTTCTTCAATCAAGAAGAAGAAGACAAAGTTACAGAGCTTATTGGAAAAGGAGCGCTACTCCTTCCAAAATCAGAAGAAGAAAAGGTTACTCTACATGACGAGCCACTTTTTGGGTATGGAGAGTTCATTTTAGAGAAAGGAAAAATTGAAGATATCAGTCTGCAACGGTTTTCAACGACCGTGTTCAAATCGATAGTCCCTTTCTTCGGACGCGTGAAAGAAATAAGTGAGATCATTGATTATGTGACTCAAGATCCCTCAGGAATAGATGGATTCCTTAAAATCGATGGAGAAGAAGGGGTTGGAAAGACAAGGCTTGTGCTAGAGGTAACTTGGTACCTTGCCCAAAGAGGTGTTTTTCCAAATGGAGTATTCTATTTGCCACTGGCAAAAGTCAACAAAACGAACGTGTTTAATCTCATTGAGACTGCAGCCCAGAAATTCGGTGTTTCTATGGATAAAAATTATGCAAACTTCTTCCGTAGAAAGAAGATGTTATTGATCTTCGACGATTTCCATGTGTTCTACCCCCGGGGCATCAATGTGCCTGATTTGCTTCTCTCCATAATCAAAAAAGCAAAGATCCCTGTGATTGTAATCTGTAAGAAGTTCAAGATCAAAGAAACACTTGATCAAGCAAATCAGGAAGCTTTAAAGCAATTTCAGGAGACTCAATGGGATATAGAATCTCGATACATATCAACAACACAAAATTTACAAAGAATGAGTCCTCATCATATTGCGAATATCATGATTTCACTAACAAACACAACTCTGAGTGGCTTAACTCTTAATGAAGCTCTAGAAAACCCAGCAATGTGCAGAATCAGAGGAGTACCTTCACGAGTCATTGAATACTTAAATAAAGGGAAATTACTGCATAAAGACATGACTCTCGAAATGCTTCCATATTATATGCCTTTCCAGATGCTGAACAAAAGGTATCGACACTATTTCAAAACTGGAAAAGATTTGCCGGAGTTGGAGTTGAGAGAAAGGAGAATCAATTTATTTATTTCAAGGCATGCTCCTACATTCAAAAGAGAAGCAAGAAAGTTTATCAAAATACCATCTGGACCGAGCGACAGCCCGGATAGCGTAATAATGATTAAACTCAACCATTTGAATTCTGAACTCAATTCCGAGAGATCCTCTACTTTTAAAAAACCCAAAGACAGAGCACCTTCTTTTGCTCGGTTACCTACACACATTGACGACGATAACAAACCTGAGTCTGGCTATGAGCCTGTGATCTATACAAAGGAGCAAACTCAGCAATAATTTATTCAGAGCCTTAGAGTCTAATTATTAAAGCGGATGTTTTTTTGAACCTTTTTTAGATTTGTTGATGGAGTTTACACACTATTTATAAGCATGTAAGTTCATTCAACCCGCATCCACGTAATCTGTATCCTAAATTTACAATCACAAAGAACGATTAAAATCTATCACTGAACTCGATGAAATACTTTGACAAATTAAATTATAATAGTTGGAACCTGTTTACGATATGCTCCTTACAGTGTTATGAGGGAAAAGTTTATGAGGAGTATAGGTTAGAAGGAAAATTTAAAGAGATAATCGACACTTAATAGTAGTAGTTCAAAAAGATAGCTGATATGACGTAATTATAGGACTAAGATCTCCTCCTCCTCAAACAATTCTGTTGAAAAATTTGGCTTCTGGGTGTGAGTCAAGGTCGTATTTTTTGAACAGACTCTTGATGCAGTTCGTAAACTTCTCAGAGTTGAAAAACATTTTCAGTTCTCTCAGCAGACCCCACAAGACGCTAGCTTCTTCCTTTGTCACCTCGTATCTCCTCGCAAGTTGATCATATTTTAGGTAAAATGCTTCCCTATCACTATCACTTGTTTTAAATGTATGATCGGTGACCTTGTTAAATAACTCCGCATTTTCTTTTTGAAGCTCGAGGATTTGACTCTTAAAATGCTCTGCTTGCATTTGTAACTCCCCTTTCAACACATCAACCTCCTCGCTCAAAATCAACACATTTTTCTGTTTTTCTTCAAGCATGCGCTCCAAATACTCGACTATTCGGTTATTATGAGCGTCATTTTGTGATTGGTCATTCCTTGCCCTTGCAGTTGCTCTGTCAGCTAAATCTCGCAGTTTCTTGTTCTCTTCTTGGAGAAAAACGACTTGATCTTCCAATTGAGTGTATAAGGGATGAGACCTGATATATTTCTCTGGAATGTTATTGCTATACTCGTTTTGAAAAGCCTCTATTTGGTTTTCTAATCTCACGATCTCTCGATCTTTTCTGGAAACTACTTCTCTGAGATTCTCTATTTGCTGTTCTAAAGCGCTGGCCCTTCTTTTTTGAAGCGAGATCTCTGTATTATTCCAGTTCCTGCTTACGTTGTAAATGTCTCCCACCTTGATGGAGCTTTTCGAGTTGTTAAACTCATCATCCAAAGTACTGTTATAAAATTTTTCATTCGTAGCATCGTTCTTGAGTTTCGAAATCATTCTATTGAAATCATCGCGTTGATTGTCAATTAGTTTCTTCGCTCTCCGACTGCACTCCTCAATCGTATAATTTAACTCATTTTCAAAGTTTTCGAACGTCTCCTTTATCAAATCCCATCCTTGCTGGCTTTTATTACTTTGACCTTCCATAGTCTTTTTCAACAGAGCTTTGCGTGATTTAATATCTTCAAGTATCCTCATGAATTCTGGGTCATTTGTTTCCATTGCTTTCTGACATGTAGTTATAGCCCTTTCAACAACCTTGAGCAGATCTTGAGATTTTTGTAGGTTTTCTTGTATAGTGTTATCGAATTCACTGATGATGGTTATGAGAGAATTTTCATTGGAGCGCAGAGCTCTTGATAGCTTCTGTGGAGAAAAGCCACAAAAACTCGAAATTTCTTTACCCTCGTTCTTTAAAGCATTTTGAGAGAGATTTGGTCGTCGAGTAGATCTCTTTGCCGAAGAGAGGGTCTTCTCAAATGATTCATCAAGCACGCCTTTTTTCTTTTGAGTGAGGTCGGCTTTATCAACCTCTGTGTCTAGTTCGGCGCTACCATGATGTATTAATTGTTTGTATGGAGTTGCTTTCTCGGGTGAAAGTGTTCGGGTATCATCAAGATTTGTAAAAGACTTGTTTGTATTTCTGAAGTCAAATGAGCGATTCAAACTGCTGTCATGGATCTTCGCGGTCTGAGTGAAGCTCTTATTATGAGTATACGTGAATGGTTCCGTCGTCTCTTTTTTGCTTTTGAGGCTCCTTTGAATGGTGTTTTGTGTTCTGCGTTTCAGAAACTGAAAAAGAGTCTCTTGTTTGGATTTGTCTCGCCCCATAAAAGTTGTCGTTCTTGAGTAATTTTCGTCTTCACTCTCAAATCTCTGCTTTTTCTTCATTAGTAAATTTATCTAAAAATTCCAACGGATAGGGCTATATACTTGATGATTAAATTAGCTAATATTTACATTCACTGATAATATCAATAGAAGTGAGAAACTCGATATACGTTTTGGCTAAACTGCTATGGCTTACAATGCAAAGCATTGGTTGATCGAATAGGCGTGCCATTGTTTCTCAAACTCGATGAGACAATCAGTTTTTTTTACTCAACTCCATCTACAAAGAAAAAAATTTTCATTCACCATTGTTGGCACAGTGCCGTTGCAGTGCTTAGAAACTGTAATAGTCCTTTCATATCACAAAGTGCTTTGGCCCATATTCATTTCGCTCGTAATTCTTTTTGATAAAACACTACTTGCTGATTATTTAATCTGAATACTTTTAATACTGTGTATTATTGTTATTGATTTTGCAGGTTATGTAATACTAAGTCTAATATGTGCAATTCATAGTGAAAGAAATATAGGATTCATTCAAATATGAAAGAGCATGTTGTTGATATGAATGCTAATCAAAAAATAAGAATTTTGCTCTAAGTGTGTTTTATTTTCTATTCTGATGGTTTTGATGGGTCACGATCATAGTTAATCTGTCTGTCAGGCGGGAAAAACACTTCCGATGACTGGCCTGACGGTCGAGAAATGATTCCCTCAAATTGCTGAGTACCAGTGCCTTCTTGCATGTCGAGGTTAAGATCAATTTGAATCTCTCTGAACAAATCATCATCCTCATCAGCTGCGAATTTATTCGAAGGCGTGTAATCAGCTCTAAAGTGAACAGGTGTTTGGGTTTGAATCTGGTGGCTGTCATTGAGGGCAGTGAAATCTCCACCTTCAGGTAATCCTGTATTCATACCCTTGATTGCTGTGAGCTTGCCAACGCCAGAAACAAACTTCTTAACCAACGTCTGTTTGCTCGCACGCTCTTTGTAGTAGTTCTGTTTGAGATTTAAGAACTCATCAACTTCTTGGATCTTTTTCGATGATACATTGTCGTGCTGCTGCTGGTGATCATTTGAATTGAGACCAACCAATTCTAGAGGATCGCCTTTCTGATCTTTCATAATTCTCGTAGATCTTCGAGTGTCTCTTTCGATTCTACGACTCTTTTGAGCCGCCTGTGCGTCCAAATAAGAGCCAATTCGAATTTCTTTTCTTTCAGCCCATTTCCTGGTCAATTTGAACTTCTTCAAGAATGGGAGAACTTTAACAAGATTGGCGTTCTGATCTGTGTCAATCTCGAATTTGCGGTAGTAGACTTTGAGAAGAACAAGGCCATAGGTCGCATAGAAATATGCGTAGAACAGGTAAACACACACCATGATTAAGATTTTCACCTCCAAACTTTCAATTTCACCTGTTATTTCCAATAGTTAACAAAAATTCCTGGGATTTTGCTTACCTCCAGTGAAGAAGAGACCAGCGTAAACGAGCATGCCAGATGAGAACAGTGAAACAGCTTCAATTTTGTTGAGATCTTCATTGGCATAAGGCTTATGCACTGCTTGCATGATCAATGACAAGATGAAGACGAGCAGGAGAATCATAGCCTTATTGGATAAAATTTAGAAACTAATTGGTTGAGCGATAAAGGTACCTGGAAGAAAGGTGCAGCGTTCTGAAGGAAGATCAAAACAGCAACCATCAACACTTTTCTATACATAATGACGATTTCCCTGTACAAGAGTTAGAGGGATACAAGTTTAGTTCATACCAGTAGTATTTCTCGCGACGGAACCCTTTCATTAAGAAACCGAACTCGTCTTGGACCTCAGCATGGTCAAGAACATGTCTGTGTTGCCACATCGAGCGGAAAATGAAGGCAGGAACAATGATGACTACATCGCAGAGTGTTATTAGATGAAGGGATGATAAATTGAAGGAGTACCCCAAAATAGAAGTGAAACGATAGCCAGAGCAACCCATCTTAAATGATCACCGACCCAGCATTGAACTTGCACATCTGCCGAAAGGTAAGCAATTGGTTCGACATCATCTGCAAGATTTTCGCATTGGAAGAGTACGAAGCTCTGGTTGACAATATTTGGATAGAGGACATAGATAATGACCAGAATAGTAATGCGTGTTCTCTTTTTGAGGTCCCTTTGAGCATACACGTCTTTGAAATGTTTTACACCATATTCTATTCTCATCCAAATCTGCCAGAAAACAATAGTGGCAAGAATGAATGCGAGAGGGGCTACGACTGTAATGAGAGTCTTAACGAATACCGGTCTTGTATCAGAGATATCTGTAGTAGCGGTATGTTTTAGAATCAGAAAACTTGATCAACATTTACTTGCATAGAAACAGTTGAAAGTGAAGGCCTCCTGTGGAGCAGTCACGACTTTATTTTGAACTGAATATAGACCGCTGATGCTTGGGGGCCAGTCCAGCTTATAGGTGGAAATGATGAGGATGTATTGCGAAAAGGTTGTCATGATCTTCGTGTAGACGCTGACCATTGTCAATTGCACCTGAGCCTCAAGAATTGTTTTCCTTTAGAAAAAAAAAAGAGAAAAAGATTAGCCCGTTTAATATGAAAGAGTAGCTATTACCTTATGAGTGTGATTACACTGATTACTGCCCATACAGCTGTAACAATCATGATAATCCAATAGACTGTATTCCCACGGCAAGCTTGACAGGCATAGCTTTCGTCCAGTGTATATCCATCTTGGCACTGCTGGCAGAGATTTCCGCTATATCCGTAAGCGCAGTTACCAGTATAACTTTGAATGAAGCTGCCACCTCCGTAGCCACTATATGAAAAGAAAGTTAGACTTCAATTAAATAATGAAGTATTATTACGTGCATGCCCATGCATTCGGACATTCGATAAAGTTAGATGATTTCTTTGAATGTCGCCAGTATCCTGGAAGAGGACCAACTTCAGCGCCACCAAAGCAGACAGCCCGATCTATCGGACATCTCGAGCATTCATTCGTTTCATATGTGACGTTTTCGACAAGCGAATACTCCATAGCCCCGCAGACAATGCAACTAAACAAAACGATAAGCAATCAGTTGGACGAGCCTCCATATACCTTCCTGCAGGGGATAGAATCTCACCAGCAATACAAGGACGGAGGTTGACTTCAAGTACGCTAATTCCGTAGATGCCATTTACACCTAATGTGGAATTTGTAGAATTGGTAGTATTCGTTGAATCCGTCGAGTTGGTCGAATCGGTCGAGTTTGTTGAGTCCTCGAGCAATCTCCTAGAAGTTGCTGTTGTAGTGGTGGTTGTTGTGTTGATTGTTTCTTGACCCAAGAACGTTGGGATCGCGTTGGTTTTGGTGCTCACCTCTATCGTGAAAAAATTAGAAACCATATCTTATCGAGCACTTACTGTAAGAGTAGCCAGGTTTCGAAGTGAATCTGATGTTCTCGAATATAAAGTATCCAGCTAATGCAGATACCTCATTATCCTGAAGCAGCATAGTGGCATTATTAACATTGGTGCTATTGTCTGTCGTGTCCTCTGCAGTAGATGCTACCGCTGTTTCGATTAATCTCAAGTAACTATGAAATTTATTATTATTTTGAAACTTTGTAAGAGCAAATTACCTTGTGGAGTCTGTCTTGACAACATTGCCGTCGGCATCGAGTATGGCGAAGATCAATGGAGTCACTTGTCCTGAAGCAACACCCGAGAGCGTGGTCTGGTCAAGCGTAGGCGCTTCGTCATTAGCACAGCAGTCGACGCATTGACTTGTTCCTAGGATAGTTGTGGTTGTAGTAGCAGTCTTTGTTGAGTTCGTTGAGTTGGTGGAATCTGTGGAATTTGTAGTAGTGGAAGAATTTTCTTCTTCGAGGCGTCTGTTGCCTGTCGAGGTGGAAGCGAGGGCAATTGATGCAAAAGGATCACTGCAGTACGAAGGACAGATGGTACATGTGACTGTGAATTTCAGGAAACAAATTAGGATTAAATGTATTGTTAATATGGCAAATTTACAGTTGATTCTTTCAATAGCAGCGCTCTCTACACGGAAAATATATTTCGCATAGGAAGCAACATTTGGACCGTAGACTGCAGTGTTACTTTCGAAAACGCAGTAGGAGTTTGGATAGAGCCTCTTTCCGTACCATTTGATGGCTCCACCGTCTTTATCTGCTCTATTGGCATAGAATGTGGAGTTTTCAACAGTGAAGTTGGCTTTAGAGTCTATGAATTTTAAAAAGGTAAGAACAGATAAATCAAAATGAATTTTCTTACAAATTGGGTCACAGTTGTAGTAGATGCCGCCTCCGTTTCCTGAGAACGACCCATCAGTGTTGGTGACTGCCTTGTTCGTGGTAAAGGAAGCTTTTTGGATCGTTCCATAAACGTTGCCAACAATAGCGATACCACCTCCATTGTACGCCTTTGAGTAGCCGACTGAGGCGTCTTTCATCTTAATTTCACAAAAGTTAATTGAGATAGCGTGAATCGTAGGTTACTGTAAACTGAGTCATCGAAGAGTTAATTGCGTTATAGAGGTAGAGACCACCTCCAATCGTAGCAGAGCAGTAATTAATTGAGCCTTTTTCAATATAGACGCTCTGAGGTTGGTTGAAGTAGAAACCCTGCGCTGTGGTGATTGTGTTGGATTGGTAGCTCGAACCATCCGTGCAGTTCAATATCAGCCCATAGAAAGTATGGTTGCCGCCGTAAATTGAATAAATTGAAACTCCGCTTGTCGAGAGGATGGTCGTCAAGTTTACTTGCAAAATCGAAGAATCTTCGGCGTAAATATCGTTTCCATAGACGCCGGCACTGTTCCCACTGAAAGTGCATCCTGTGATTTTGGTTCTTTGAAGAGATAGCACATTAATTTATTTTGTCAGAAAAATGAAAATGTACTCTATTGATTTCGTTAATAAAGCTCCTCCTTTCTGAGAGGCGGTGTTATTAGCAAAGAGTGTGTTCATAACTGAGACCTTTGATAACTGTTCAAACGCCACGGCTCCTCCCATGTTAGCAGAACCATTCTGGAACTTCGAGTCTTGGATTGTAACGCTCGAAGCATATGCTCGAAGGAAAGATCCATAGATTGTGTTCGAACTAAGAAGGGATTAAGCAATAAGGTTTATGTAATTATGAAATATGAGATGTACACTTCGGTGCCATCGAAGAACTCCACTGATTGCAGGTCGAAGGTACCATGGAGTATGAAGATACCCTTAGTCTTTTTAGTGGCCTGACGTGAAGAAATTCAATTAATTATAGGGGGAAAAGAAGTTGAGTGTATATACAGCATTGTAAGTCATTGTCGTATTAGTGATCGTGCCAGTCACACCGTTTGAGTAGATCGTGGCGGCTGTTCCAGTGTTGCCCGTGATAGTCATGAAGGACATAGCCAATGTACTCTATACAAAACAAGCTTCATCAATTTGGGAAGTATTAATAAAACTCACATTATAGATTTGGAAGGCGCTTCCTTGAACCGCAGATGAGTTCATGATCGTGCTGTAAGCCAATGTCACACTTGATCTTTCGAAATAAGCAGCACCACCAAGTCCTTGAGACTTGCATTCTATTTTCAAAGAGCGATGATAAATAAAAGCTCTCTTCTAACAGAAAACTACCTTTCAGAGAAGTGTTATTAATGGTAATGGTTCCTCCAAATCCACCAATACAACCTCCAAACGAACCTTCGTTGGTATTATTCTTAAAGGTTGCATAATTCATCGTCAGAGTGCTATTCAGCTCCGAGTAAACATTCGCTCCAGCCGTAGCCTTCAAATTCGTAAATCGGCAGTAGTTCGCTTTAACTACAGCATTTTGCTGAAGATACAGAGCAGTTCCTAAATAAGAGTTGAGTGAATCAGTTTATAATCTCATTATACCGATATATCCTTTTAAATTTTGGAAATGCACTTCTTCCATGTTACCTGCCGTATTTCTCAAAAATACAGCACCAAGGCTCGTTTCGTCGGTGTTCTCGCTATCTTGAATTCTCGTTTGAATGATATAGGTGTTCGTCACGGAATCCGAGTAGAGGAAAGTTCCTTTCAATCCGGTAGCATAGTTCTGTGAGCTCAGAACCTGCTTAACACCATAAGCATTAATTAATCCTGATAAAAAAAGCGGTAACAATTAACCAAAAGGCTATGATAATTCTCTTTTACCATAAGCAGAAATCGTGTCTCCACTGAATTGAGAGTACAAGACTTTCGCGTATTTTGTTCCGTAGAATATGAAATATCCATATGCAGACTCCGATGTTTCGGTAGTCAGATCGCTGAGGAAAATATCCGCGTAGCCAGCATCTGAAAACACGAATGTTCCTTTATTTCCTGTTGAGAATGTGGAATAGGAAATGTCAGTGTCTCGAGTAGGGATCTGGATCGAAATCTTTGGGTCGATGATACAGAAATAACCACGAGAATCTGCGAGACTAGTTGCAGTGTTATCATTGCTGGTAAAAGTGAAGTTCTGGAATGTGACATCGACAAAACTAACATCAAAGAAACCTACAAAGTCATAATATTAGTGTTACTAGTAGAAACTGTATATAATTACATCCTCCGTTGGAATTGACATTCGAGTCGACTGTGCTATTCGCCATGGTGATAGACAATCTTGTGACCACAAGCTCGTCGAAATTTTGAGTGTTGGGTGGATTACCAATTGTTTCAGTCATCATGAAGTATTTGACCAGCGATGATTGACCACCATTGAAGTAGAAGGAGTATGTGATTGCTTTCGGGTTTGCCAGTGTTTTCTCGAATTTGTAAGTGTTCCCTGTAAAGTTGTTATTGAAGAACATAATCTCTTGAGTTGGAATATAGCCAGCCACTTCTGTGTTTGCCATCACCGAGAAACTGAATATTGGTAAGGTCGCAAGGGTCGCTTGTTGACCTGAATCGCAGAAATGAATTAGTCTCAAAGTAAGAGAGTGCAGCTAGATTACTTGTTGGGAGATATGTTCGAAGGTCGGAAGGAACACCAGTGTGTCCTTTGAACACGTTATCTTGGATCGTGATCTAAGGAAGGTTAGTTATTCAAAACATTACACGAATGAGGATTTACGGAGTTAATAGGAAGCATTTCAGCGATCGTTACAGAGGTACCCCAATACCCGTCACCGGAATTGAACGCCCAGTTTCCATCGAAGGTGCTGGTGGATATATTGAGTAGGATAGGAGCGGAGATGAAGACAGCAGCGCTCTCTTTCATCAATGTTATGGGGGTCGCAGTGAAAGCGATAGTGAAAGGCGATTTGATGAGCTGGCTGGACAGATCAGAGAGATAGATTCCATTTTTCTCGAAAGTACAGTTTTCGAGTGTGACGTGCTTCGCGCCTCTGGTCAGAATACCGCTGCTCAAGATACCATAGTTTTTCGAGTAAGTCTCAGAAATGAAATGGATTTGGCCCAAATTGACTTTGATTGTGGCAGAGGAATAGGTATAGGTATATTCCCCCGTGTTGGTGTAATTCACAGAGAGCATAGTATTCTGGGTTGAGATAGAAGTCGATGCATCACTATTAGTGAGTGCGACTGTTGAAGGACTGTATGAATTCGTCGCAGACTTGTAATCATGGAAGGTACACATGATATTCACGATACCAAAGCTACTTGGACATCCCCAATTTCCGATGTATGTATTCCCTTCGAAGCGCATGCCTCTGCATTCGTCGTATGCGAAATAAGGACGGTCGGCATCCTTTGAAACAAGATTTATTGCTGAGCCTCCTACATAGGCAAAGTTGTTTGTGAAGGTGTTTCCGTAGAAAATTGCCATTGCGGCGAGATAGGTGAGCGTGGTGCCGCTGTTGCTTGGGTCAGTCAAGGCACCATTCGTTAGTAATTTATTTGTTGAGCTACCCGTATCAATATCCAAGACATTTATTGCCGAGCCAACATAACCAGTGTTACTATCGAAAGTATTATTTAAGAAAGCAATTTCTAAATAACAGAAAGTATTAGGCAGCTGAATAAAAGTATTTTTGTACCTCCGTTTAATTGAGTGAACAGGAAATGAGATCCAGAGAAAGTAAGATGCTGCTCACGAGTATAGAGCAAATCAGGTTGGAGCTTTTGGGTTGAGTTTTCGCTCAGAACTGTGAAAGCATCTGTGCTTGAGAAGAAAGGATTCGAGCAATCTGAAACCGTATTACCGGTACGGAAATACGCCATCTTGGCATTGCTGTGAAATGAATGAGGTTAGAGCGAATCAAAATATACAGGAACGAACCTGAAAGTTGATTTTTCTACAGTCAATTTAGTTAGCTTTTGATAGAAATTGAGGAATGTGTAAGCTTCCAGTCGGGATTCAAACCTGAAAAGGTTAGTGACGTTACAGATTAGAAAAAGAGGCTATTTACCCAGGAACACCGGTTCCATAGCTCGTGTAGTCTGCTCGAATTAAACTGTAGCTGTTGTAGTTGAGGAATTGGGAATTCCTTATCGTAACATTCACACAATATGTACTTGTTGCTGTTCCTGAGAAGCTGGTGCAGAGTCTGCTATAAGTGTGTGTGGTATCTTGGGTCTACATGATAGAGCAAGGTTAGAACAACAAATTATCATTAGATATAATTACTCTAGTGAAAACTTTATCATAGGCGTGATAGTTGCTGATAAGTCCTCCAGCGTAGAAGTATCCATTGGCAATGCTGTTAGTGATGGTAATCGTGGCTGCATTTCCGTATTTGATAAAGCTTCTCGTCATGATGGAACCAAGCATGTGCATGTTCAATAATTGCACATTCTAAAGGCAAGTTACTCCCAGAAAGGAAATGAAAATTACTGTTAGAGTGACCGTAGGAAACACGCTGTTGGCGGTACTTGCGATTTTCATGGAGGCGTAAGGGTTCCAAAAGATGTTGATGAATCCTCTGAAGTACCAATCATTATGAGGGCCGGTTCTAAATTTATCAACAAGTATTATATGTGTTTTGATGAGCGAGAATTACGTTCCTGCTTGTTGGATAGTTTTCTCGCTGGTAGTCGCATCTGCAATGCATTTACCACCAGTAGCAGCAATAGAGTTGGCTGTCCCATCGGAGTTACAACAAGTATTTATTCTTTGTTCAAAGCAGCTCGGCTCATTCAAATTAACTTTTCAATAATCGCAAAGTTAGAGCCTTGAAAATTCATTAGAAGTGTTACGGGCAACAGCGTTCTGTGATCCATCAAATATCACATCAGTAATCGTGATTTTATCTGAAGTGAAAATGTTGACGTTCTCAGTCTTGACATAGACTGTCACGGGTGAACCAGAAGTTTCAGATCTATATTAAATTCATTACTTTGAGCAATTATCGAGTTATTTAGCTTACTGGATGGTGAAATCGACGTGGCTGGAGTTAAAAATTTCAATTAAAGTTGAACTATGATCTCGATCTGCTCCATAGATGTAAGCGCCTCCTGATTGTTCCTTTAGCATAAGATAATGTGGACCTCCAGTCTTAAGAATAAATTTGACTGTCGACCTAACATAGGGTTGGACTTTCTGATTAACCTGTAGTTATTTAAATCTCTGTAAGTAATGTATTTCTCATTATCT
>ENA-UOTZ01000221-UOTZ01000221.1-compost-metagenome-genome-assembly--contig:-NODE-221-length-48284-cov-7.719481_pt1 | contig 48284 bp, 31 predicted proteins | sample MGYA00238144_ERZ746983 | MGnify/ENA primary metagenome ERZ746983 (study PRJEB28759, sample SAMN06268863) | compost metagenome | isolation source: single cell | place: USA: California, Emeryville, Joint...
GAACGTTTGATAAACGTGTATGACTTTCGAGTTCCATGTCTAGTCTTTGAATGGTCTGCTCAAGCAAATTTCTCATCTTGGGCTTTGCGTCTTCGTTTAAATCTCCTATGATATCACCGTGGATTACTGTTGTTTGTTGTTGTGGATAGAATACGTTCAGCTGGAAGATGTTTTAGACACGTGCTCAACACTTGAAGATCTTCTGAGAGTATGGCATGCTGCTTTTTCAAGTCCTTGATGATTTCATCGACAGCTATTGAGACTGAGTGATCGATTGATGAGAAGAGAGGCAATACATTTAGTAGGAGAACTTTTGGTGCTCTTAAACGAAGTGTTCATTGAAGATAAATTTTTCAAATAAAACAGTACTAACGAATCACCTGTTTTATCACATCCATAATCTGTTTATTTTTCAGAAAATCAATGATAATTTGTTTCTATTAGGCTACCTTTGCTGTAGATCTAATGTTTTGAATTTAGAGGGACATTTGGTTTAGTATCTTGCTCAAGTTTAGTCATCTCAAATAGTAGAGAAATTCACTAAATCTAATATGATAGTGAACTTAATTTGCACTTACAGACGATCGTTTTGAAAACCCAAGCAGTCATGATAGATGCTTCCTATGAGTTCAACCTACGAAATGAAAAATACAAACATTTCATTAATTTTCTATAAAAAACTCTTAATTAGATGACGTTGATGACATTTGCTACCCAGTTAAGTGATGCAGAAGGATGACGCTGCGCTAAAAAATTTTATTGATACCTCATACAGAGAGATGAGTGGAAATCCAATTACAAAACTTCGTTATGTGTCAACACGTTGCTACTACTAGACATGGCAAGTAACAAATATTCGAATGCAAGACACTCTCTCCAATCAATTATTTTTTTGGAAAGATATGCAAATAAGCCTTAATATCAAAAAATGAAACTTCATTCGTTGGAATATTTCGATTTATCTCAATTGAATAAAATTAACTAGAATGAATTACTCAGTGGCTCCCTCCGCAATTGTGCATATTAGTAAGGCTCTCGCAGTCAAAGAGTTCGCTTACGTTGAAGACATGAACAGCAACTATAAAAATACAATGGAAGACGGTTTGCTTTTTTGTTCCTTTGGCTTCACTCATTAATAATTTTGATCAGGCTATTTTATCATAGACGATGTATTCAAAGACGGAGGCAAATCAATACTTTTTGGTGTACTTGACGGACATGGAGGAAGAGAGTGCGTGGATTTCATTATAAAAAATTTTCCAAAAGTAGTTTATTTGCCCCTGATAATAAGCTTATCTCATTTTTTCCACAAGGAATTCGAGACCCAATACGCAAAGGCGAAGAAAGACGCAAAAACCGCTCTTGAAACAACATTTTTATTAGTTATTACATCGCTTCGAGCTCTCTCACTCAACACATTTATTTAGCTTGATGAAGAATTGAGAGAGAAGGTACCTGCTTCAAAAGAGTCCGGCAGTACTGCATGTATTGGGTTAATTACGATGGAGCTCGGTGATCAATTCATGATTTCTTTTTGAAAATTAAATCCGTTTTTGCCCCCTTTAAGGAAAGAGAATGTTGTACATTGCAAATGTCGGTGACACTCGAGCTGTGCTAGGGCAAGGTAGCACATGCAAGCGAGTTTCTTATGACCATAAAGCTGAAGATCCAGCCGAAACTGCAAGAGTTAAGTAATTTAGAATAGGTGAGAGCTTTTTCTTGAAACAATAAATAGGAAAGATGGCGGGACCGTGATGTATGGTCGAGTCGAAGGTATGCTCGCTGTATCAAGAGCTTTCGGAGACCATTTTCTTAAATCCAAGGTCTGATACTCTTTTGTGCCAGGAATAATGTTGAAATTTCGTCAATAGGGTGTGAGTGCCATGCCGCATGTTGAAAAAGTCGAACTTCGACTTATTGATAAATATTTAGTATTGGCTACCGACGGACTGTGGGACGTGTGCTCTGATCAGGTTTCTTATTCGTTATCACCGACTTGAGTCTCTAATAAATATGGTGTGTGGTAGGAGGCCATTGATGAGATCAAAATAAAGGATAGCACACTCGATATGGCTAAATTATTGGTTACGAATGCGTTGAATAAGTTCACAAGAGATAATGTGAGCGTGATGGTGTTGAAATTGAATTGATCTGAGACATGAGCGATGATGATTGCTAAGCTGTTATATGTTCGAAATTCGCCTGGTGTCTTTAATATAATTCGTGAAGCTTTATATAACGGGTAGACGGTAGCGCTAAACTAATACTTATAGGTTCTGTCTTTTTTTATTTGCAGAAGTTTCTTAAAGAGTAGAATTGAAATATAAACATTAACTATTTCTGGTAGTTTCAATTTCTCATGGGTTTTGTTCAAAGCTTGGTTGTGCAATTCTTCAGTGGGTAACCTTAAAATGCTTTTTCAAAACTTTTTTTTCGATGAATAATAAGCCTTTCTTATAGAAGCGGGTTTACAATGGCTTCGCTGTAAGTGAAGATGTGAAAATCTCATAAGAATTTTGATTTATTGTGGCTGTTACTCTTTGATTCTTCTTCCTCCAGTCTAAAAATGATTTCAATGGAAAAGTTCCTGAGCTGGTGCTTTCAAACCACGGCAATACACTTTCACGCTCTAACACTTGAAAAGATGAATTGCCAATCATATTTCCTTCCAATTTTCTCATTGATTTTCAGAAAACCGTTAAGAGTGATTTTGTGTTAAAACAATTTGTATGGAGAAACTCCAATGTTAACACAAAGCCCTTGATCGGTTTCCTCAGCTCTTCTCAGAGAAGAGCACACTTGATCCTACAATTTCACGAAAACTGCCATTTCCATTACAAAAAAGCAACCATTTTGCTTTTTGAACTCCAAATGTGGAAGAAACTGCGGCTTTGCCACCCTCACCTTTTTTAAAGGCACGGAGAATAGAACATTATTTCTTTGATTTTCTCTTTCGAGATGACACTCTCTCATAATAGTATTTCGCCACCGAACTTAATTTTTAAAAAAAACTCAAAAGTTTAATTTTCCCGCGCTCAAATTCCAAAAAATATGTTCGTTGCTACCATAAGCACTCACACATTTCTACTTACTACACAAGCTTAGAACGAGCAAAATCGAACAGAATTCATCACTCTTTCTGTAAGCGCAAACTTAACGTATGAAAAAGCATTTGACCTGACTCGCATACAATTAAGTATCCAATACAACAAAACACATGAATTCAAAACATTGGTTCAACTCGCTACACAACAAAAACCTATTCTCTCTTAAATTGAACTTAAGACAAAACGAATACTTCTTGTTGAGAGTCGGTCAGCAGCAGTTAAGCCTCGTTTTTTATTTCTTCTTTGAGCCCTTTGATTTCTTGGCTGGCTTGTCATCATCAGAGTCGTCGTCATCATCATCGCTACCTTTCTTGCCCTTCTTAGACTTTCTCTTCTTCTTTTCGATTTCACCGTATTTAGCAACATAAGCCTTGAGCTCCTTTTCGTACTTCTCCTTGGCTTCTTCGTTTTTCTTCTCGTATTTAGATTTGGTAGCGGCATCAATGCTGTTCCATTTCTCAGAGATGATCTTGGTGAGTTCAGTCATCTTCAAATCAGGGTTTTCCTTCTTGATGGTTTCATAAATGTCACCTTTATAGATGAAAAAGGCGGTCAATGGCTTCTTTGGTGGGGCTGGCTTGCCAGAGTCGTTGTCTTTCTTTCCCATATTAGCTTCGGATCTTTACTTGGATTGTGTAGATTTTGATTATGATTATAAAGCCGGGTTGATTGGAATTTATACCCGAGGTTTGTACGCCATATTTCAAATTGATTAGCGAGATTTTTGCAAGATACACGAGAGTGATATCTGATTGGTAGATTTTATTTATTTCGGATTTGAAAATTTTCCGAGTTGATTAATTACTACAGAGAGCTCTGACTACAGTCACGAGTACGGTATTGAATTACAAGCTACGTTAATTATAATAGATGTCCAGCCTGAGGACGAAAATTATTAGAAAAATGAGCTGAAATTTAAGTGATGCGTTTTGAGTGTGGCAATGTTTAAATCATCATTAGATATGAGCTAGAAGTCGAATTTACTAACTTTTTTGAGAAAGTTCGAGAGAGCCACCATTATTGGAAGGGTCCTTAGATTTCAATACAAGAAAGTTAGAAAATCACACAAAAGGAGGGCAGCAGAGGAAGTTTTATCAAATGTAGTGTGGATCTGAATGAAAATAGAGTTTGGTGGAGATAACATAGCAGCAAACTTAATAAACATTCAAATTTTCTGTGAGTGCTCAAGATGACAGTTGTCTCGACTAGTTATTTGCCTATAAAGAGCATAATCGAAAGAAAACACGCTAAAAAGGATGATAAATGTTAAAATATAGCAATTTTACTCTCGAAATCCATGCGGTTATTGCCTAATAGGTCTGGCTCCCACTAGTAACCGTAATGAATTTTGTAAATCCATAGTTTTGCTCTCCATTCAATGAAATGCGATAGCGAATACGAAGTTATGAGAGAAATTCGTTTCTGATCACGTATCTACTGCAGCTCTAGCAATGTTATGCTATTTTTCTGACTGAAAGTCGCTTATGCAGCAACTTTTCTCTAACGTTTGTCTGCTAATTAGAGGCTCTGCATGGTGTGGAAAGAAGGAGGATTTAGCGCTTTTACAAAAACTTATTGTCATACCGGTAAATTTGAAAAATCGATTTAAACTTACCTCCAAACAATCATTTTTCAGAGGTCCTTTGCTTGCTTAAGAAGGTTGATAAAGACGAAGAACAAGAGTAGATTCATATCAAACATAACAAAAAATCACAGAGCCTCTTCCGACAAATATTCCATCATATCAAAATGTACACAAGAGAATGAAATTAATGGTCCTTATTCATTGGAAGTCTATTTTTCTAATTTCTTCTTTTTGATTCGTTTCATATTTCCAGCTAATACAACTGCTTTTAGCTATATTATGTAGAAAGACAGGTAAGCACGAGATATTTTTGTAGATGAGTTAGAGATTGTTGGTTCTTCACTTTTTGTAAATCAGAATATGTAAGACGTTAACCTTATAGATTCATAGAAGACACATTGCGTGCTTATAGCTTAACCTTAGTTGAGTCCACGACAACGCTGAAGGAACTCTTGAGGGATTTTGCACCCACCTACACACATGAATTCATTAGAAACACACCTAGAGTGTTAATCATTACCAAGAATCCATCGATATTCTTCTGCTTCATCAAATCAGTACAGTTGTCCGCAGTCACCGACCCTAAAACTCCTTTAAAATTCCATCAATCAATTTAATCTCACCTCCATAAATAATTCTTGTGGCGTCAGAAACATCTTTAGAGACTTCCGCACCGAGCCAGTCTCTGATATGCCTATGTACCTCCTCAGCTTGTTCATTTGTTGCTGAATGGCCTAAAATTTTTATTTAGTCTTTTTATAACTTCATCATATGGCTACCTGTTCCAATTGCCCAAATAGGTTCATAAGCAACGACGACCTTAAGCCAATCTTCCTTTGTCATTTGTCCCTTTGTCTTGATTGCGGAAAGTTGTCTATCAATGACACCTATGGTGCTGCCGGATTCTCTTTCTTGGAGGGTCTCGCCAATGCAAAGAATGATATTCAAGCTTGTGCTAAGAGCCAGCTTTGTCTTGTGAGCAACAATCTAAACCCAGAGCGTCGTTTCAGCAAAGTAGTCCCAAAAAAACTTTTCAATTACCTCGTCAGTTTCACCATAGTACTGTCTTCTTTCAGAGTGACCAAGAATCGTCCAATTGATTCCCAGGTCTTTGATTTGCTGAGGACTAGAAGAGACGATGAAGATGTTAGCAGGGTTGATATTGAATTTCTGTTCTTACGCAATTTCTCCGGTGTAGGCTCCGTATGATGTTGCCGAGGTGTTTTGGGCTGCTACCTGCACCTTGGGGGTGATCGCTCCAAGCACATAAGGAAGATGCACGAATACAGGGGCAACAACGACGTCTGTAGGGAGCCAAATTAGTGATTATTGATAAATTTGAGAATTACCAATTTTTTTCTCGTCGAATTTGAGATTGTTATAGACCTTCTCGACGAGGTCCTTTGACTGCTGGAGGGTATTGTTGCATTTCCAGTTTCCTCCGATGAAAAGCTTTTTGAAAACTTTAGACATTCTGGAACCGTAAATAAGAAAGTTTAAAAATTAAAAAGATTTAATAAAGATTTGGAAGCATAAAGGTTCTTTATCAAAGATTTGGGAAAAAAAAAGATGAGCAAAACAGCCAGTGAATTGACCACTGACTGAAATATGTTAGCGAAAATGAAATGATAGAAACTTAATTGAACCCATCGAAACGTAAATATGAAAAGCAACTTTTCCAGCTCGATGGCTAGATCTTCATTGCTACTGTGTTGGTTTCCTTTTGAGAAGGGTTCATGAAAAAAAATGGGGGAGAGAGCTGAACCGCTGCTGTTAGTTCTATTTGTGTAGTGCCTGCTAAATTTGTTGATGGGGTTCAACTCGGAGAAATTAAGTCAAGAAATTAGAATCTTAAAAATAAAACGATTTATGGGCATCTCATTACATAATCTACAGTTTACGCTATGAAAAGAAGAAACCGGTAGATTTACAAAAGAAGGCTAGCTTCATAAAACATTTTACATAAAGTACAGGAAAAGCAAGTACCTCTGTAATGAAAACGTTTCCTACAGCATCATTGTGGGTCAAGTTCTTTGAGATTAATGAAAATTATGTCTGTTTGCTTTGTGCTATCCAGATATTGTCTCATTCTACTCGTAAAAATAGCATTTGAAACCCGTTATCCAAAATAACGCCTTGTTGAGACGAAATATGGCGGGTCAGTGGTGATGACGAAGAATGGTGAGGCTATTGAACTACAAAGGTAGATCTAATCTCCTTGATAGAATTGAAGCTCCTCCTAACTACGTCTGAAATCCTAAGGGTTGTGATTTTACGCCAAAAATAGCTGTGGAAAAAATTAAATTTTGGAGGTAACAATCGTAGAAAGAAATGCTTTAAGTTCATCATATGACCAACTTGACTGGATAACAGCATTTTCCACTTTACTTCGCTTGAGTGGATATCCACTTTAGAATGTTGAGTTGAGTCTAATATAATGAGTAATGAAATTTCGCATTCAAGAGTTTTAATAAAGCGGCCGTGAAAAGTACCATTAGCAGAGATATCTACAGAAAAACTAAATTGGATTCGCACACCATGTGGCTATCGTTAAATAATGGGTTAAGCCAATAGAGGCTTTATAAGTAACAAAAATGCATCTCTCAATAGTAATAACATGGAAAATGCGGGAATGAACAAATAAAGCTTGCAAACTTCTAACAAAACGTGTTCTATACCGATTAGAAGCCTATCTTTTTCTTGTTGCTGCTGTTATCGAAATTAGGATAAACTGGCTTCTCGAGGACCCCACTAACCAGACTTGAGTTAGTGGATGATAATCCTCGATATTATACCCAAATCGAGTCGCTGTCTTTTTTCTTACAGAATTCTTTCCAGAAAGGAAACTCCCTTCAGATAGTGAAAAAAAAAAATTGCTTTCTCTATTCATAAAAATCAGGTGAAATATCCCTTCTCCTTTGAAATTTCAAAGGGCTTTCAAAATATTCAGCAAGCTGAGTGTTCCAAATACGCTGCTAATGACACCATTGCTGTTCAACAGAATTAATCAGTTTGGATATAATGCTCCCAACAAATTGTTAAGTTCTTCTCTTCGGTTAATCAGTGAAGTCCATGAATAATAGAGAGACAGAGCAGTAGTATTTCAAACTTATCTCTCTGTTTGCCTTCATGTCTGCTCGTCTGAAATTGTCTGAAAAATTTATTTAGACAAGGCTTTAATAACTACTGGAATTCAGTCGAAAAACAAAATCAATTCATGAAATTTGCTACTAAGTTCTACCCTAATTTGAACACTTCATTCCAAAAAATTCCTGATGAAAAGTGATGACATCACATTCAACTATCGCTTTTATTATTTTATCAAGTTTTCTTATCGTGTAATTTTGGATTAGATATACCGGTATATATCTCTGCGTCGCGCAGATTTGCCATAATTAATTAACTAATTGATTCTTAGATTAATCAGGATAAAATTATGAACACTATAACCATCAACTATACTTGTGAAGCGAATATCTGATCAATTGTGATCTATATTCTCTCATCAATAACAGCAAGTCAGATCCAGAGCAGGACCATATTCCCAAATTTATCAAGACATTATATCAAATATTAGAAGATCAAGAATGCAGCGAACATATTAGCTGGAGTCCTGATGGCCGCGCTATCGTGATAAAAAAACCGACTGAGTTCGCTGAAAGTCTCCTTCCGATGTATTTCAAGCATAGCAACTTCTCCTCCTTCGTGAGACAAGTAAGTCCGCACTTAGTCCAGTACGTTACTGAATAAATAATAACTTAGCTCAACTTATATAACTTCCGTAAGAAGAAGCGCTATCCTTACGATAATACCTTCGCTCATACTATGTTCCTTAAAGGACGCATGTAATTCAGAAGAGAATTTCCATAGAGTCTAACTTGGTGCTTAGAGACCTTCTCAAGTATGTGAAGAGAAAGAATAATCACGGTGGGCAGAACGAAAAGGCAAGTCCGAAGATAGAAGCTTGTCCTGATAATGGCAGAGAATTCGATGAACTGATCGAACAGGTATAAAAGGGGAAAAGGATAATTTGCTTATCTGATATAAACTAGAATGTGTGCTTAAAGCAAATCCATCAGGAAATGAATGAGAAGATTGAGTCTTTGGAAATGGCATTGAGGAACGTGAGTACAGATAACGAGAATCTTCAACGCCAGTGTCAGAAGAAGAAGTGAAGCCTATATCGTTGAAATGGCACTGAAAGTGTTCATAGGCAAAATGAAGAATTACTCAAGCAGGTGATAGCGAGGACTGCGAAGGTTTATGGCATCGAGCCTATTAGGGAGATCATTGAATCCATTGCTTCTGACTCAACTGCTGAACGAATCTTGCACGGTAAATCTCAGTCCAGGAGCAGCTTTGAATCCAAGCGATTTGACTCAAACCCCATGCAAGGTGGAATTAATCATCGGAATATCATTTCCCACGCTTCTCAGTACTATGGCTACGGAGTTGATGACGATTTCCTCTTGAAAAATAACATGGCATTATCCAATCCTTTTATGCGCACAATATCTTCAGTATCAACCCTTCCGGAGCTCAACCATGCCTTTGATTTCTATCAAAGTTTCGATGAAAGGGCTGATCAGGAGCCACATAATGAAACGAGCTACTCTCACGTATCATCTTGAAGATTTTTTCTTTTATTGATGATTGAATTGTGACTATTAGGTCTTTAGTTTGAAGCCAGACAACCTCGAAGACCCTCCGTACTTGGGAGATGCTTTCAGGGACTCTTCACATGATATGTCTAAAAATTATAGTGATAGTAAATCATACGATTTAAACCCTTCTAGTAGTCTCGAAGAAAATGCTTTGATGGACTGAGGAACGGGGAAGGAGTGATTCAAAGATACTTGTTCATAGCTAGTATATCAAGAGAGATGGAGCTGAATACTGAAAAGAAGTTAAACAATAATATAGGTATTTAATAAGAATAATTGATGCAGAAACAGGATAATTCAAGAATTCAATGGAATATGCTATTTTTTGCATAGAATTAAAGTAATGCATGTTATTTTAGCTTCACTACATATAAGAGAGAGATCTTACTGTCATTTATTAATGATTGTAGATCATTTAACGAACACCATCACACTAACTTAACTTTAACAAGTGGCTCTTTTTCGTCTTCATCAGGAATTATTATGGTGTTAATTATAATATATACATTATTTTGAAATAACAAGCTATTTGGGAAGTTGCATTATAGCCTGAACCAGTCCATTTACCAAAAAAATAATGTCAAACAGAATTTCGTATTTCTAATCATCATGAACTATATAGATTAAAATTGTTCCGTGCAACTGACTAAGTAATAATTTCTGATCATTGGTGATTTGAACCTTTTGAAATAATTCTTTTGGGACTTTCTTGAATGCCTTTGAGAGATTGTATACACAGATGAACTCAAAGAAAACCTCGAAAACCCAATGATGTTAATTGTCTTTTTATTACAATCGAGCCTGTTTGTTGTACTCCAAGACTCTGACCTCAGCAACTGCATGGTAACCTTCTTCGCAATCGCCCAGAGTTTCGGAAGAGATTTCTTTTCCGCAACCAGACCTTCTGGAATTGGAAATTCCATTCATATATTCGCTGTAATGCTTTGAGATGGGTCTAATATCTTGAACCTAGTCAAAGAATTTAGCCCCCAAAGCTCCTTTAGCTGATAAGTACCTTATATAAGCATTTGAGGAACTTGGCAAGGTGTTTAAGTTCTCTATCACAGGATTTTCCTTCGAATGCTTTGATTTGAATCGAGTTCTCAAAATGCTTAGTTGTTTGCAGGGAATAATCCTAGAGCAGGACAAGAAAATTATTATTTTCAGCACCTATTTGAGTAGTACGTCAACAAAAATGGTATCTTGTGGATTGAAGCCTAGGGCCCAAAGATCTTTTTGGTATAAGCAATCCTCCAATTTTTTACAGGAGTTTCTACTGTAAATTGCATAGATATGCTTGTTAATACCCGTAGCAATAGCGACCTTCTTTGCATACTACATTGAATGAAATAAGCTTCAGAAAAACCCTTCAATGATTACTGTCTCTTCACCGCAAGTATATATGCAGATGTTAAAAATTTCAGACATTTTCTCCATGAAACTGAGGAGTCCTGGGCGCGGAATTACGTATTTTATGGTGATATGACCATTCTTTTCCATCTATAATATCCTATTATAACAAACAGCTCTATTATCACTTTCTCACTGTGATCGGAAGGAATTTTGTTTCGGGTATTTCCGATTGAGTATGAACGAGTGTTTCATCGAGGTCAAGCACCAGAGTTTGCTTTTCCTGTTGATTGATGATTAAATTCAAATATGCAGGCATTGGGATACTTTTTCGAAACTACCTTCAAGTGAAGGCTCTTCAGACGAGGAGTGGGTACTCAAATTGTCGTTTGTAGGGCTGCTTTGACCCTCCATATGATTAAATTTTGAAATGCAAGAGCTTCTGTTCGGAGCATGAGTAGGATTTGACTCCTTCAGGCTCTTTGAGGTGGATGATCGACGGAAGCTGAACATTTTCTTTAACTTCTCCATGATGGGAGCGGTGGGAGTTAGTGACGCTTGTTCCTTGCTTTCAGGAAAAAATTCCCAAACGGCTAGGCCTCTGTTATGTTTTCTGAAATTAAAAAAATTTATTCTTGAACCGATAGCGTTGAGCTCGATTTAAATATTACACTGAACGTCGATTTTCCGGAAAGTTTGAGAATTTTATGCTTATCAGATTCTGTTTCCTGGAAAGAAAGTTTTTCTTAGATGGTTGGAGTTGTTCGATTTTACATTTCTGATGTTGGTCTAGATCAATACTAACTGCATTGGGCAAAATTTATGAGAGAAAAAATCGACATGCAAAATGTTCGTTAGAAAAGTTCGCTCATGATTGCTCAGAAGGGAAGTCTTTATTAACAAAAGTTCATGAAGTTTTTTTTTTCCTTTGTTTCATCGGAATGCTCTTTGTCTGAGATTCTGGTCTAAATAAGATTTCTGATGGAGTACCTCTGCCGAAAGTGAGCAGGTCACCACGGTAGTATTAAATCTCTTACTTTAAAAGAATATGGTCAGTTTCTCTCAGGTGCCACAATATCTAGCCTTGTCTAAGCCTGAAAAATACTGATAGGCAAGTTAACAAATTTTGAATATATAGCGTTTCAGTATGTTAATTAACGTGCAATTCAATCCGACAATTCCGTACTATATTCTGCTGGATCAAGAAGGTTGAAAACAAGAATCCCAAAAAAATTTTTAAAAAAATCAAGAGAGAGCTCTTGTTGTCTTGTGTATAGGAAAATGATCATTATTTTATTCACATATAGAGAGATATGTGATTAAGTCTCAATGTTGACGTTTTCTGATATTACTCATATTCGAGAAAAATTGCTCTTTCAAAAGAATACCTGGGGTACAATTCCGATGTACTTTGAGTGTTGAAACGTTCCTTTAGTTATGAATTGTTGATTTAATAATGTTAGAAATTGGTTGAACAATTGTATATTAAGCTATTAAATATATTGATTATTCATCCTCTTCTCTTTTTAATTGTAGTTTCAGTCATCGAAGAATCCTTTCCACAGATCCATCACCCACCATCCTTCGTGGAGGTCTGGTTCTGGCTCTGTGAATTCCATTACAATAGGTTTTTTGCTATCGATCAATTATACAAGGTAATATTTAGTTTTATTTACTAAATTTCGTATGGATCCGGTTTGTCACACATCTTGACGACTTCTTCGAAAGCGTTTTTAATCCCTTCATTAGTTTTCGCAGACACCGTAAAATGAACTGCATTTTTGAGAGTACTGCAGAATTGCTCAACTTTTGCAGGGTCAACCTAAAATATCAATCGGTCAGATTTAGATATTAGCAAATGTGAATTTCTGAGGTTACTCTGGTTTCGCTTTGAACATCCGATTTATTTCCTAATAACAAAAAAATAGGTCAGGTGATTTCTATAAAGAATGTAAATTACCCAGAACAACAAAACAAGCATCTCCTTCAGATATTTTAGAATCTATGATGAATTCATCTTTCATCTTTGCCAATGATTCAAATGTGTGTGGTTTTGTAACATCGTACACCAAAATGCAGCAGTCAGAACCTCGATAAAACATGGCTCCTATACACAATTTATTTATCAACCAGTTCGAATTGCTTTGATACCCAAGCCGCGGAATCTTTCATCCCCTGCAGTATCCCAAATCTTATGAATGAGTCAGAGAGATAACTCAAATGTTATAAACCTGCAAAACGATTAAACATTTGCCGGTATCAACATCCTTTGCTAGGAAATCTGCTCCAACAGTTGTTTTGTATTGCTCATGAAATAAGTCTTTCACATATCTATCAGATTATATATATATGTCTACGATATTTCTGAAAAATGTTTAAACCTATTCATGATGCTTGTTTTCCCAGTCCTGATAGAGCAAGATTACATGGATTAGAGGAAAATTAGTTACTGTTTATCCCCAATAATGACGGCTTTGCATAGCCTTTTCTTTTTAGACTGCATAGATGTATCGATCAATCTCTATTCGAAGATAAACTGATTTTATATTAATCATGAAGTTATTTGCAGATTTAGTAGATTAGTGGCTCTTCTTTTAATTAATTCTGAAGTTATTCATAATTTGATTGAGACGGTTTCTTGCCAGTCTCTGCGCTTGAGAATTGTAATGCTGCTATTTTTGCTCTCCAATTGAAACTATTTTTCAGTGTAAAATTATTTTTCGCCAGTGATATAATTATTCACCATATGTCCATATGTCTCATTTTCACCAGAAGAGCAGAGGAATAATAATCAAAACCCATACTTCGAGATATTTCTGGAATTAATTACGCGTTTTTTGAGTAGTTTTCCTCTCAAAATAATAAAGAACATTAAATTCTGTGATTCATGGTGTTTACAAAACAGCTGCTTTTACGTGTTAGCCCAGCAACATAGAAGTAGTTTTCAGGTAGGTTTGTCCAAGTAAGTTCGGACTACTTTCATTCACTCCAAGATAATTTTTGTTGCAGTTGTAAGCTTCAATTCCTTAATGCTATTCCCTTCCTTACAATGTGCATAACATTCATTTAGCTTCATGATATTTCTCACATTTCTAAACACAGTCCAATAACTCAAGAATTCTCTTGCGCATCTTCTCCAAAAAAAAAAATTAGTCATGAAAACTTTATTCGCAATAATCATAAAAATTAATTCGCAAACGCAGACAATAGACGGATCTTATACCGCAAATCAATGAATATTTTTCCACAGCAAGGAGTTGATTCTCACCCAGACCGCAAAGCAGAAGTCAATGCTCGAATATCGATAAATTATGACAGCCCATCATCTGGTGGCAAGATCGATAACTCCGCCAATATGAACATTTTCAAGTTGCCACCTCCCAATAAACAACCGCGCACTACAGACAACGCCACTCGAAAAGGCTTTATCTTCCCAGAAAATATACCCAACCAGTCACCAAAAAAAAGTTATAAAGCTCTATCTCCTGATCAAAAAAGAGATTCGGCGAGAATCAACCTCAAACTTATTCCAAACGCGAGAGACTCTCTATCCCCCGAGTATCTTTGCAATCAAATCCTCACTCTCCTCGAATTCAAAGACGGCAATTTCTTAGTGAAGCGAGAAACCGAGCCCGTTCCTCAATCACTCACAGGTCTCTCCGAAAACGAAATAAAATCGATCGTGACCAACGCTATTACTCTGCTGCGGCTGAACATCAACTTCTCGAAATTTCTTGGATGCCTTCAGGATCTCAATGAAGAAACTATCATCCAAACACCCAGTCAATCGGAAGTCTCTCTTGAAAATCTGAAGAAGGAGTATGGAATGTCAATCTCCACAATTCAAAAAGCTATCGAGTGCATTGAAAAGTATGCCGTTACGCAGCCTTCTCCTACTACTACTAATGGAATTGCTGTCAAATTTGGAGCAGAAGGTCAACTGTCATACGAGTTTGAAAATAAATTGAAGGAGTTGATGAATATATACGCCCAATTAAGCCTTAATGACGGGTCGCAAAATCTGGCTAAGCTTGCTAAAGCGATTGAAGACGCACAGTTAAGCTATGAGCAAACGTTTCCAACACTGCTGAAGAGAGCGAAGCTTCTCATCGCGACCATTAGTTCGCTTCAGTCCCAGCTTATTGATAAACTCGAGCAAATGAAGAAGAAAATATCAACTGAAACTCTCCAAAGGATCGCTGAAGATCGTATAGCTTCACTCAGAGCCTTTCTAAAAGATTGTCATGAGCGTGTTTCTCAATTAGAAAAAGAAACGCTACAATGCCTCCAGAGAAATTTCAAGTCCGAGGCCCAATTTCCGTTTTTCATCATCCTCAACCCCAAATTCCAAACTGAACTCAAAGACCTGAAAATGAAGGCGCAAAATTGCCGTTTTATGTTCCAATCGTTTAGAGACAGAGCTCGAAAAGAGCGCCAATTTTTCCATGAGAATTCTATTGTAAACGACGTCGCGAAAGACTTGTTCCAAGAGTGTGAAGAGGCATCAAGAGAGTTCATTGACCATGTTGAAGCTATGATCACAATAGAAGAAGGCGCTGGTCATCTGAAACTCTCTGCTGACAGATTACAGCAGACAATGCAAAGCTATCAAACAATGCGAGAGGAAATCCAGAAGATGGTCCTTGCATGCCGCAACCCGCAAGATATATTCCTAAACGAAAACACAGCAAAAACCTATAACTCGCTTATGAATCAGATGAACGAGAAACTCGCAATGCTTTACAATGCCATTGAACCATTGAAACTCGTAACTGGAAGGTATCTGATTAAATACGCTGAAGACCTCAAAAGAAGCATTTTGGAGTTGCAGCACTCGACAATCCTCGAGCACAATGAGCTTTTGATACTGAAGAAGCCTGATTTTGTCCAGATATTGGATTTGACTTCTCCAACGAAGTTGACAAAAGCCGCGTTTGATCAAGAGATGGTAACGCTGAATTCGAAGAGAGAAGAACTGATATCATCAGCGCTTAAAGACTATAGTGATCCGTTCAAAGTGGAAATAAATCCGGAAATGTATGAGGAACTGGTCTCTCGTGCTCGAAAACTGAAGCATGTAAAGGCTTACGAGCAGCAAGCAGACGGAATCCTCCATGATTTAGATGATTTGCGTTTCTTGGAGGAGCAAAATAAGCATTTGAGAATCGCTTTAAACAAATTTTTTGATTCGTTTGAAGGCATGAAAGACTGCTCTAGCAGCTTATTATCCATCGGCAACCGTATCGACAATAGAGCTCTTAACAGCACTCGTTTGAGCGGAGACCTAAGAAGACAGAGTCAGGTACTTAAAGAGCTATACGCGCTGCTGTCGCCGCTGCTTAAGCCTTTTGCCGACCTTGAAGGTCTAGTATTTACAAAGAAGGAAATATTGAAGTTCAGGCTTCCTGAGATCGAACAAGGGCATATCGATAAATTGTTGAACTACCACGTTATGAAGAAGTCTTTTTCGCTACAAGGGAAAATTAACGATTTCATTTACCAGGTCTATCATTCCACTCAAGAGCTGTTACAGAAACTTAAACTACTCTTCGTGAAGAACCATGGCTCGCGAAGTGATCCTTTCGCTGAGATATTTAAGGGCTTTGAGCGCATTCGCAAGTTCCTTCCTCAATCATTCATCATCTTTATCCTCACTCTGCAGGAAATCTGGGGTCATCTGATTAAACAAAGCAAAATTATTAATTATTTTATCAACTGTTTTGACAAAGAAAATTTCAGATTCTTCCACGTGGCCAGCTCAGCGTTTCCAGAGGGTATTCAACAGCTCGTGTCTTTGAGAGAGGAAGTCTCACGACTTCGCGATAGAGCCAGCAATTACCATTCTTTGGAACAAAGGGTGGTGTTTTTGACGAAAGCTAACGAGTTTGTTGAGAACACGATCAAAACATTTGTGAAAATCGTCGAGCAGAGCGCCAGTTTGACTCAGATCCTCAGCAGGGGGGTGTCGATATCAAGCAAATATACTGAAATATACGAATTGATTGAAATGTGTTTCGAAATGAGTTCGAACGAGAGACTCACAGACCTAAAGAGCAAACTAAACAAATCATCGCTTGAGATTATCGAAGAGTATTGCGTGTCACTTCAATCGGCCCTGTGGAACATGAAGGATGACTATCTCGTCGCCCAGAATTATGCTGATTTAGAGACGATTTTCATTAATAGAATGAATGGAAATCCGGATGATTTCCTTGGAGATGCCGAAATTCGATTGAATAATGATAGTGTTAATTATTCGACCTTTGTCAATCTTATTAGGCAACGGATTAGCTCGTCGCAGCAGTTTGGTGGAAACTTTGACGTGCGGTTCAAAGGGTACTACTTAACAAATGAGAAAGAAATTCTGGTTCCGATTGACGTATTGAATCAGAATCAATATATTTTGAGAGATAAACTCCTGGGCATTGGAGATAGAGGTAAAAAAAAAAAAGCTGAAATTATTGAGAGATTTATAATTTTTGTTGCAAAATAGGTGTCAGAATAGTCGATAAGGTGACCAGTAAAATCGTGAAAGAGTTTCTGAAGCAGAGTCAAGCGAGAGCGAACGTCCAGATGAGCAATAGCAACATCAACCAAGGATCTCAAAGGAAAAAAGTATTTGGAGGCGTTCCAGAGGATATGAACAGGATCGAGTACCAGCAAGAGAACAGAAGTGCTGGTTACCAGCCTTATCAGAGCAATTTGGCTGGATCACAAGGAGAGAATAGGTCTAGAGCTCAGAGCGAAGCTAACAAGTCTGGATATCAAAGTGAAATCAAGCAATTTGGAGGTCAATCCGAAGGGAGAAGTCAACCAGGCACTCAGATTGGAGGCAGTGGTATGCTTGGCCAACAGAATGTAAATATGGAAGAGAGCAAAGTAGGAAATCAAGGATTCGATAATCGAGGGAACGTTCAGAACGAAAGCAAAGTATTCGGAAGCCAAATGGGACAGGCGGGTGAAAATAAGCAGATCGAAGGGCAACTCGAAGGTGGAAGCCAGTTTGACAATAGATACGGCAAAGAGTCTGGATTCCAGATGGCGCAGAGTAGGTTTGAAAACCGGAGCGAAGCCAGTAAGTTTGGATACCAAAATGAAGATATCCAAATCGGAGGTCAGCTTGGGGGAAGCAGTCGACTTGGCACTCAAATTGGAGGTAGTGGCATAACTGGGCTCCAAAATGGAAACGTCGGTAGACTAGAAGAGAGCAAAGTTGGGAACCAAGCTAATGTCGGCGGCGATACCGGCAAGTTTGGACAAGGCCAGAACGAGAGTAACTTTGGCGGTATATCCGGATCTCAGATGGGTCAAAGCAGATTTGGAGTTCAGAGTGAAACTTCAAAGTTTGGCCAACAAAACGAAGGCAACCTTGGTAAAGCATCTGAACCTCAGATAGGAGAAAACAAGTTTGGATCCCAGAGCGAAGCTAACAAGTTCGGTTCTCAGAGTGAGAATAAACAAATCGGAAGTCAAATTGAATCTGGAAGCCAGATTGAAGTTAAGTTTAATAGTCAATTCGGCAAGACCTCCGGACCTCAGGCAGGCGACAACAAGTTTGGATTCCAGAGTGAACCGAATAAGCTTGGCTTACAAAATGAGAACAGGGGGTTTGGATATCAAAGCGAACCAAACAAAAACATAAATCTTGAAGAGAGAGTAACAGGAGGCTTCAAGAACGAAAACAATTCTCTTTCTCAACCAGACATGGCTGGCTCTCAGTTCTCATTTGGCAAAAATGACAGGCAATCGCATCCGGAACAATTGGTTCAACAAAAATCTGAGCCTTATGAATCTGAGGCAAATAAAAAAGAAACACCCACTATGAGCCAATCTTTGTACGAGCAGAAAATGCAGCATTTCCAAGCCGAAATGGAAGCGAGAATGGGCATGGCAAAATCCCAAACCGGTGGTTCAACTATGAATACATTTGGCGTGGATCAAAACGCTCAAAAACGTGAACCAGAGGCTCAAGGACAGCTGCAAATGGGTGGTTCTGGCAAAGTTGAACGCGAAGATCCTATTATGAGACACACTTCTCCTAAGAATACGCTGTCAAAGTTCCATCCGTCGAACTCTGGAGTGATAGGAGACCCTAGCTTAAATATTAATATAGAAGCGAAAAAAAGTTTACAAATTCAAGGGCATGGGAAACACCAGGAGCATGAGGAAGAAGAAAATTTGTGGAAGGATTTTTGAGCGAGCAAAAACTGTCAAGTCGAATTATAAAGGAAGAGAATGAGATATGAACATGAACAAAATTCACAGTTAAAGATTCGATTTGATTCTAGGACTAACAAATTCAATTGATTATCTAGGGCAAGCCCTTGTTATAAGTAAGATGAGCCTTCAAAAAATTGAAAAAAAAAAATATACAGATGTGATGAGTACTTAGTAAGCTGAAAATAAAATGGCTTTAGTGACTTTAGATGGACCTTTAGATCCTCAAAATAAACTAACAATTTCTCATTAGATTAAAGAAATCATTCGATCATGACCATCTTACATCTGCCTCCTGGGATGACTACTAGCTTCGATTTTTTCGACATCTTCTCTCCTCATATTAAATGTAAAGGGTGCTAATATATCATGTGTGGATCATCTCTGCACTTTCAGAAATACGTTTTTTGTTATTGATGAAAACCAACAAACCATTTTCAATTTGAAATATGGCGTCAATAAGTCATTCAGAGCTTTGCTAATCATTTAACTTAACTCCTAAAAAGTTTTATCGAACTTAGTCAAGATATCGATTTAGTCTTTGCTACTTAAACTTACCTCAAATCTTCCTTTTTGATACTTTTAATTAGTTTATTTAGATTCAAAAAAATGTGAATTTCAGGATGGAAAATGAGCTGAGCTTGCTTTTTCTTGGTATTTTTGCCGATTTGCGTCTGTACATACTGACTTTACCAAAGAAACTTTGTGCCACATCAACTGTTTGTTGATTTCCTAAACAAGAATCACATCATAAATGGCATTCGTGCTGGAACTTGCATAAACTTCAATAGTCTCTTAAAAGACCACGAGAAATTTTTCAGAGATAGTCAAGGTCTCTTATTTTCTCAATAGGTTATATATATCGAAGTATTCACTAAATCTTCCCTAATGTTTACATAAATTCTTCTTGTTTTTACAAACAGTTCTGTTACTCCGTTATAATCTCGGAAAGAAATCTTTGTGAGAGTGTGAACTCATCGTTCTCCAATAAAAGGTGCAAATATCTCTGTGTTTGAAGTGACACAATTTACTTTGTAGAATATTTTGTAAGATTTTTTTAAAGTTTCTTTACGTTATAAAGTCCTAAATAACGAACCAGACAGTTATATTAACCTAAACTTCTCTCACTTATCTATCTATTTACTCTAAGACTCTGATTTAGGCAACCAACCTGGTATAATCCCAAACCAAAGCCAAGTATTCAGTTCAGTTTAGATGAGGGCTAATATGATAATTTCTTTGGGGAAAAAAAAATTCGATTAAAGCTATATTAGCTTTGATACTTATCCAAGGAGTACTTCAGAGACTTGCTGAGAATTTTAATTATCGAGTCCAAGTGGCATCTTCCCTATTAATCCATGAGCGCAAATAAGAGAGAGAAAGAAGAAGAGATACGTTTACCTGATTGATAAACCGAGCCAAACAGTTTTTCCTGTATTTTAGCTGAGGTGTTGAATTGCGGGACGTTTTGATACGGAATTTCATTACTCCTCATACCCATCATCGGAGCGGACTGCTGGCGAGCGAATTCTTGGTTAGTGTTTTGTGGTTGGATCATATAAGGTTGAGGCTCAGGCCTTTGGTATTCTTGTTTTTGTGGTGATGTTTGCATCATAAAAGGCTGAGGTTCAGGTCTTTGTAACTCTTGCTTCTGTGGTGTTGAGGTAGACCAGAAGTTTTCAGCGAAGTAATTTGAGTCTTCCTTCCTTGCGGAAACGCTATATCGCTTCTGCTGGGTATTGTTGACTCCGAAATTAGACCTGTCGCTGGAATACAACTCCGGCGATGTGATATTTCGAGTGCGAGTTTGTGGCACGGGGTATGGAGGGTATTGGTTGTAGTATGATGAGGAATTTTGCTGCATATTGAAAGGAGAGCTTTGTTGGTAGCCTGGGCTGAAACGGTTGTCTGACATCTGGCCTATCATGGGCTTGCTTTCAGGAGTCCCCAAGTTAGTAAGCTGAACAATTTGTTCTTCTAAAACGAGAATTAATTTAGCTATCTTCCAATAAAAATAATATCTTTACTTTGGAAAGTTTCTGGATTGATCACTGTTCTCACCTGAAACGAAAAGCCAGGACCATCATATTTCGGGCTCTTTGTATCAGAATCGATTGAAGTATATGAATTAGGCAGATTATAGCCATCAGTGAGATATTGCTGAGGCAGCAATCCCTTCGAAAATGCGTCTGGGCTTATCCCTTGTGACATGGAGAAGCCTGGGTCGGAATCTGCCTTGGAGGCGTTTAACTTAGCTTTTGGCACGGCTTCTTTGCATTCAACCCACTTGCCATCAATAAAATTTTTATGGTAGTTCTGGATGACTCTAGCGGCGGCTTCTTCCGTTGTAAATATCACGAATCCGAAACCTCGTGCCTTGCCAGTGGATTTGTCGCACATAATCGAGGAGCTCTCGATTGTCCCGAATTGCGAGAAATATTTATTGAAGCTTTCTTGGTTGATCGTGTGAGGGAGTCCGCCGACAAAAATCTTCCGGGATTTCACGGTTGTTGTCAATTCAGCTTTCTTCGAAGGCTCTGCCTTGACGATATGGTCTCGAGGCAAGGCTTTTTTGCAGTCGATCTATATGTATTAGCTGAATGAGTTCCGATTAAAGAATTTGTGAATACCGTTTTGCCATCAATTACATGTGTTTCAAGCAACACGTCATTGATGACCTCCGGGTTACGGAAAGTAACGAAGCCGAATCCTCTGAATTTCCCCGTGTTCTTATCCTGCATGATGACACAGTCTACAAGTTCTCCGAACTGCCCAAAGTGTTTCTTCATAGTTTCTATCGAAAGATATGTCAGAGCGGAGAAGGAGGCCGGGTTACCTATGTTAGTGAAAGGGGATATGCCTCCCACAAATAGCTTGTTGGAGTGCTCGGACGTTGTAGTTTGCATTTACTCTCTTTGAGCAGGGCGATGTTTTAAGCTCGTTTAAATAAAAAATTTAATAAGACGTAGGATTTATAAATGCATTTGTATTTAAGAATCAGGTTTATAGGAATTTCTTGTAAGCTCACTTTGATCTTGAGTCGAAATTTAAACTTCTGAAATCCAGAGCAAACCAGCTCTAAAATAAAATCCAAATCAATCAAGGCGCTTCTTCGAAGATAAAATATGAGCTAGACCTCAGTTCGAGTCGACGAAGGTGCGACAATCTCCGCCAAGAATGATTGATCTCGAGCAAATTTCAAGTAGAGCTCTCTCTCGTGATTCTTCGTCAAGCTGAATTTTTACTTTTACTCGTTTACAAAGCTACTTAGAGGCAAAGTTCGCGGTAATCAGTATGAAAAAGGCCGCTGTGTAGTTCCTCTAGTGTAGATATCTCCAATTCCATGGAAAAATGCAAAGTAACTAAAACCATTGACAGGTCTAAAATTAAATCCTTCCAAATATGTATTAAGTCTATTTTCAGAACGATTAGAGGCAGTGTATGGTAAGCTTTAATGGCAGTATAGCTTGATTTGCCAGAAAATTAGTAGTTTTCATGGTTCAAACTTTCAGAAATTTTGAGTGGAAATTTAAAGCTCAACTAATGCAAGCTCATTTAATTGTTTCGATAAAATATTACATACTTTATGATTTTGTGGAACATGTTCTCTTATATGGATATTGGCTAGACATAGCACAATTGATTTTTGTTATGTACAGAAGATAGGTCTAGAGAGGAGAATTGTTCTTGCAGCTTTTCGAGTGCTATTGTCTTATTCTGCTGACTTTCTCAATGCTGGCTGCTTAAAGTAGATTTGAGGAAGAAAGAGGATCAGCTTTTCGAAGAAAACTCAAATTATTGATAACGGCGCCTAAATTTTGAGTTAGAAGCTTAATATAGAAGACGTTGTAATCGCAAGGCTGGTGCAATAAGTGCAGAGAAAAAAAACTTCCTGATCGACATTTAACTCAATTAATCACACAAAAGTATTAAAGCTTAAGTACCCTATTTTAAATCTCCAAGTTACTAAACTCCAATAATGAAGTGCCAAAGTTAATGACCATTAAGCTTGCTTACTATGATTCGACTAGTAGATTATCATGAATAAGTTCGAATCTGACTAGTTCTCCACTGACGATTTAATTCGATTCACTAAAGAATGAACTCACTAACCTCAACAATAACTTGGTTATTGTTTTTACGTCTTTTCAATTCGCCAGCCTTTCATCAGCGCTTAGCCTAACTGATAAGCATAGTACTCGTGAATATACAGATCCTTTCGAATTTAGAGTCCAAGTGATTTCTTTGGACTACTTTTATGTGACATATTGACAACGATCTCGAAGAAAAGCGCCTCCATTTACAAACCAGCGATTCTACCCTTCGGTTTCTAAAAGTTGAATTACTCTCTTTCACTACGCAAACTAAAACCAACCTCAATGAGGAGAGGGAAAAAAGCTGAGAGGATTTAATTGTTCACTTAGTTTTCCAATTGTTCGCTGAGATGTGCAATCTTGAATCCAAATTTATCTTCTTTTCTGTTTATTGCGATTTCCTGATCACACTCAGTGATACGACTCATTTTTTTATCTAAGGTCTTTGATAATAATTATCTAGTGAAATAGGTGCCTCTTCTTTTTCTTCCTTTATCTCTGAGAGTCGACTTCGATTAGATCGGATTAGATTACAAGGCAGAGCTATGAAAAATTAAAGCAACGATGATAAGTTGAATGGTATCTTATATTGCAAACTTCTTGTAGGCATTATACTTGGCCTACTTTCTCCTCTTTTTTCCTCAACTTTAAACTATCTCCTGAAAGGAATCGCGAAAGATTTCATGAAATTTAAGTGTAAAATGAAATTTTTGGGTAAGTATCTTTATACGACAAAATTAAGGCAAATAATCATATTTTTAACCGCCAACAACGATGTTCTTTAATAGATTATTCAACATAACACAATTCAATTCGTCTCATTGAAGAGAGATTACCAGGCCTAAAAGCCTTCATTCGAGCTTTTCTCATTCTGTCCATCGTGAGCTCGAGGCTAACTGAGATGAAAGTTTCTTAAATTCGATCCTTATACTATTGCTGCAAAATCCTTTGGAAAGCAGAGATTTCGTTGGGTTTAAATAAGCGACTTATAATATTGATAATCGACATACCTAACAAATTAGCCAAGGCCTTACAATTAACATTAAGAAGAATATAGAATTATCATTTCCAGACAATATCACACCAAACTACCGGGCATATAATTATTATTAGTTCATAAGTTCGTTTAAGGAGTGTGATGGCGTTCTCCTTCATAGTTTGGATAGTTATAAGATAAAGACAGGAACTATCCATTAGGCATAGGTTTCTTCCTTCAATGGGTTAAGAGGCTGTTGAATTTACCCTTTCCTCTGAACAGAGTATTCTCTCGTGGAATAGGGGCTGCTGACACAGTTTTTAGAGGTAGAGGGAAATCTTCGATGGACTCTCTGAGAGCAAACATGTGAGCAAGCTCGGATGTATTGCTCTGTGAATCTTCGCGGATTTCTTGCGCATGATTCATCGTTACTTGGGAAGTCACCGCTAGTAACCCCATCGGCAAAGCTCCTGAGAGTATCGCGTTCATTTCGGATAGGAGTGCCTCTTAATCCAATCAATTATATCCTTGCATATTATAGAATCAATGAAGCTCTAAATTTATAACATAAGATGATAGAATAGATCGAAAAACGGAATATACTGGAGTTTAAAATCAGTTAGTTTTGGAAAAAGACCTTGAAATAATCCACGCGCTTATTAAAAGCATTCTTTTCAAAAGATAGACAAGTTCAGGGAGTTAAAAGAGCTCCTCTTCCTGATTCGATACCGCTGTGATGGTTTGGAGAGCTTTCAAGGGAGTTTCGAATTAGAAATCCGTTGTTCTATTGAATTTTCTAAACAGTGTATTAGAATCTAAACACTTTAGAACCTCAATTACTGGTTACCTTCTTATATTTAGCAAGTTTCAGTCAAGCAGCAGGTGAAGGTCTTCGAAGCTTTCTCATTCTTTTACTTTTAGGGATTATATTGACCCATTTTCTTGAGTGAATGGAATGTTTCACACTATAAAAATTAAATCCTCATAACTATATTCAACTATTCAGACTTGATATTGCTCAACCCTTCGCCTTCAATATAAAAAAGATAATGAATTTAACTTAATTTTCAAAAAGTCACTCTTCAAACTTGGTTTTGAAAACACTAATATTCGAAATTTCAAGAGTCATAACAAGAAAAGCGAAAAATGCAGTTTTTTTTTTTTCATGTGTAAAAGTAGCACCCCCTGAAGTATGGCCATAGAACAGCACGGCAGGTTCGCATTCTCATAGAAGTTCTAAAATACTGATGCATATAAATTAACCTGACTTATTCTACAGATATTTTCTAAATTTGTAAGAATTTTCGTTTGTAGCGCCTGGAACTGGGAAAGCCATTTGAATTACTGTTTGTCCGAGTGAATCGTAAACGCAAATCCTGTTTCCGCAATCAGCGCCTTTCTCAGTGTCCATCAATAGCTGCTTATTTTTCTTCGTTTACAGTATTTCAGCTACAAGATGATATATTTCATAGAGAAATTTATCAAAGAAGAAGAAATGCCTTCCATATTAAGTGAAATTAAGAAAATTGCCTTCATTCGATGAAGTTAGTATTATAATAAAAATTCTAATTCTTTTTTGAATTTTTCGGAGCGTTTAATTTCTTCAGTTAAGCCTACAAATCAGTAGTACGCTGAATCTGAAAACGCGTTTGATTCGATTCAGAGCAAGTAATTGATTTATTCAAATCAAAAGTGCTAATTAAACCTCATTGGCAGCTCATTTTCGGAGTTCCTTGGAAGTAAACAAGTTGAAACACACAAGAATGCATAAATTTTGTATTGACGAGTTCATATTTCTAAAATAACATGGTATCGCTTGAATATTCATGTAAATGAGCAAATCTTGGTCTTGTTGAATTCTATATTTTCTCTTTCTTAGTACATTTGACCAAGTAATGGAGATAAATGTTATGATTGGCTACTCAGTCAGCAGAGTAATTCTTAATCGTGAAAGACAAGAAATTCGGGTTAAGGGTTAAGTTTATTCTCTTTTCGGCAACGCAATAGCAAAGGAATTAGTTCAGTATTATAGTTCTTCCTAATCATGGAACTGTCTCCTCGAAGAGGGCTCTTAAGATATGTTATCAGATACGTTTCAATTCAGAAAAGTTCCCTTAAGCAATTTAATAAAATTAAATAAGAGTCCGGAACGGATTCCTCAGCGAATTATCAAATCGTAGTCTGGACTGGTTCTAAATTATTATTCTGCTTGAGTCGTATTATTTAACAGCGTTATGAAGCATTCTTCTGGAATTTTTGATTAAATTTAATTACGAGCATCTGTCTAAGATGTCTTTTAATATCGCTTCATATCAGCTATCTTCTGCCGCACATGTTTGAGGGTCTAAATGAAGTTGCCTGCCTTATCAAACCAGCTTAGCAAAGTCTAGAATTTGTTGATTTATACCTAAACTGTATGAAATTCTTGAAATGATATTGATGTCGCTGCCGCCGTTTCATATAGTATTTCGAACTAAACTTAGAACTTAGTCTGGGTTCTGTTAGTTGCTTCATTTTCAAATTTCGGATCTCCTCTTAAATTAATGAAACAGAATTTTCTTTCTTTTCTTCAACACATCCTAAATATTTCGATACTGAGGGGGGTCTCAGATGTAGTTAGCCCATTGAATCCTACAGTGTGATTTAAACTGATCCTTTGGTTTACGTTCTAATTTGCAAAGGGAAGATAGCATTCTCTTCCTAACTAATGTTGCAATACTTTTCTTTCTTAGATGAAGCTCTGGCTCCAAAATAAACTCGTCCCTAACTAACAACGTGTTATGTAGAATCTCACTTCTTCTACCTACCTCTAAAGGATCCTCTATTAAGTTTGATTTGCAATCTTTTTGAACCTTAACCATTTCCTATCTCTCAATCCTAGGTCAAAGCTGACTTATTCAATTAGTTGTCTGGAAAAACGAATTGTCAATCTTGTACTTCTCCTTGCTATTCAGAAAAGTCTTGCTATGGGAGGACGACGCTACTTAGATTTTCAAATCAAAAAAAAAAAAATCGAAATTTTTGCAATAGGTGAATGAATTTCTGGCAATGGTGGACTTTGTCTTCAAGCATTCCGTGACATACTGGCGATGCTTGAGCATATTTGGACCAATCTGTGTTTCTAAAGGTCTTTTTTTTTCAACGAGTACCAAGAATTGAGAGACGTTCGTTCTAAATCGCTATCTTCTTCACGTTAATCCAAATCATGAGTTCTCGGTCTTCACTCCATCCATCGGAAGTTGAATTGCTGCGTCTTTCTCTACGAGCTTGCTTCTGTGGGAGGTTGGCGGGCAAGAGCGACTACTTAAACAGAATAATTTAAATCTGGTTAAGGAAATTAAGAAGCTCGCTATTATTGGAATCTTTAAGAAAAAAAAGCATTACTGCCGATTTTGATAAATAATTATTGCCGTTGAAAGGGTATTATAGGGGGTACTTGAATCTAATTACTTTCTAATCGTTGAAAAATTTACTTCCTGCGGTAGTTCTATCAACGTTCGAAACTAAAGTGAGCGTTCTTTCGCTCAGGAAGGATTTTGTAACTTCTCGCAGATGATGATTCTTTTGATGGCGATATCATCGTTCAAAAGCTGAGAATGTAGGACCAGGGCGCCTGGACTGAGTAAACAGCCTATAGAAGGAGGGAAATTAGTTTGAACTTTTTTTAAGGCTTTTCTTTTAGAACACATCCATTTTTGAAGAATCGATTCAAAAAGAGCAGAAGAAGATTTAATTGGACCATTAAAAAAAGTTCTTTCCAGATTAAAACTTCAGAAATAGCAAACGGCTTGAGAATAGGTTTATAATAATTCAAATTAGCCTAATTTATTAAATATTCTCTAAAAATGGGCAAGAAGCGAGCACGATTGATTCCGATTGAAAACAAGAAAAGTCGGTCTGACACCTTCCACAAGAGGAAAATGGGCTTGCTTAAGAAGGCCGCTGAGCTAGCGATCTTATGCAACATCAAACTCCTGCTCATTTTTGAAGACTTGAGCGAGAGTGTTATCCAGTTTTCGGCGCATGAGCATTTTAATCCCAGCACTTATGCTCAGAAAAAGATTATTAAGCTCTCTCTTGCGGACTATCCTGGATTTTTCAAGAAGCATGAGAAAGAAAATGGCGACACCCAAAATGGCGACATGGAAAACCATGACTCTAAAGGTCCAGATTCCCACCCGGACGGTGAGGAAAGCAACGGCGATGAAGACGATAGCACCTCAGAAATTTCCGAAACCAATGAGAAAAACGTCCCTGAAAAACCCAAGAATACCAACACCAATTCAGCGACTTTAAATCTGAACATGCTTCAAAACCTCACGAATTCTTTTCCTGCCTCTACAAACATTGATACAATCCTCAAATCATTAAACTCGAAGGAATTAGAGCCGGTCTCGGTCAAGACTGAGTACGATCGCCACGACAAAGGCTCGAAGAGAGCTGAAATCAATAACGGAAACGAGTTTGAAATGATGAATAATAGCCTGCTTGGAACCAGAGCTGGCTTCGATTGCCATGAAAACTTACTCAAAGCCCTCGAGAAGAAAGCCTTGGAAGGAATGGTGAAGAATCTTGATGTCGATCATCTTTCCTTCGCAATGCCATCTGCTGGTTTCAATCCAACAGCGGGTTTCATGGACCCAAAGAGAGGTATGTCTTCATTAGGATTACAATTCGGTGGGCTGGATCAAATGTCTCTCCAAAGGATGAATCCAATGCTACTTGGAAAATATTGGGTCGGTGGCTTAGAAGGAAACAACAAAATGACTAATCCGCTGATGATGACAGGAGAAAACCAGTCTGGCTGGTTCTCTAGGTATTACCAAAATTATTTAAAGGCCTATGAAGACGGGATGAAGAATCAACAATCGATATCGGAGAATACTGACCAGCAAAGAACAGGAAATGAGAACCTTCTTGGTACAGTAGAAGAGCATCTAGAAGCTCAATTAAAGAAAAAGGTTAAGAAGTGAAATTCTTGATCTGGAGTAATATTAAAAGCTATCAGGAAAAATGACAATCATAGGTGTAAATTATACATAAATCTACCAGCTTACTTTTTTATTGCGCTGTTTCAAATAAACTTCTATTAATTTCATCAAAATCATCTAAGCTATCTGCGTCTTAGAACATAGATACATATGAATAAGGTGTGATTCGCAATTTAACCGAAATCAGACTCTTAACAAGAAAGTAATCATTGCTAGGCTTTGATGTTCATGGAAATTATCGACTAGAGAATCAATAGCTGAGTCAAAGACTTATTTCATTCGAAACTAACGAAATCCACAGAAACACATTGTAGAAAATGTCATTAGGAAATCCAACTCAATGTTCCTAGTTAAGAGGCTAAAAGGATCAATGCTTAGAGAGAAGAGTGCGTCTAGTTTGAGGTTTTGGCCACCTGTTGTTGGTTTGACTCGTTTAGTAGCTTGAGTGATAGATGTAATTGTTATGGCGTTAAAATACCAAATAAAATTGCTTCTTTAATTGAGGAGGGCAAAAGACATTACTCCTCGAGAAGAATTCAATCACCGTAGCATGTAATGAGTGAAGGCAGTCCGAAGAGTGCATACTTTTTATGAAATAACTGAACCATAGGGCCCGAAAGTGAGCAAGCAGCACATATCTTTCACGTATCTCAGCTCAGCGAAGGGTTGGGCCATATATCTCTGGCATCATCCGCCAGTTGAGGAATACAGTTGGAAACGAAATGACCAAAAATATTTCGGGTGAATGAAATTAATTAAACTTTAATTGAATGTTTGATCAATGAGTTTTTAACTGAGGCGAAATTCAAAATTCCTCCAAAGTTGTTTAAGATGACCACTGCTATATTTCCAAAAGTAATAGATGCTATCTCGAGTCTTCTTCTTTCAAATGACGGATAATGAGCTCAAAGCAAACTAAATGATCTAATTCCAATCTAATTGAGAATATATTCTTCATCTGCTCTTGTGAGCAGACAATCGAGTACCAACTATTTATTGGTAGAGGGTCTGATTGATGATTTTAGTCACCTTATATCTGAAAACAAGCATATAGTATGCTCCTTTCTAAGAAACTTTAAAACTGTTAGAAATTGTATTCTAAGAAGTCGATGACGAATTCATATTCACGAAAATACATGACTGATATTCCTGCCATTTGTCAGAGCGTGATCCTATAAATTTTTTTGGCCCACAATTATTCAAGAAATATGAAAAATATTTTGAATATGCCCCGAAAACATTTTATTCTATTCTCTAAGATTAAACAATGGCATTGACGAGTAAGCACCCAAAGAATGCGATGAGTAATTTTGAAGATTTCTTCACACAAATTCATAAACTTTAGATTTCTGCTATGGAATTTTGTCAGAAATTAAGTGCCAACAACGCTAAACAGTTTGGTGAAGAAAGAAACTCTAAAATATTTTACGCTTACGCTGTCACTTGAGGATTTTGTTTCAATATTGAAGAACGATTTTAGAATTGAGGATATGGGATGCTATCTAGAAAAATTAGCTTTCTAGAGCAAAACTCTTGGAATTAATAGCCAAATGTCGAAAACTCTTTTGGTATATAAGGATCATCATCAGCAACGCAACTTAATTGCACCAAACCTTCATTTTCTGTATTTTCCTTGAAATAATTCTTATTTTATAACTAAGGAAGGATAACTTTAGATCTTCGAAACGCAATGCGACAAACTTTAAGTTTGAGACTCCAAAGGATCCACGAAAATCATTATAGGCTTTAATAAATAAGATGCCAAGCTAATAATGTTGAAGTTGATGACTGTATAGGTAACAAAAAAAAGTACATAGCCAGTGAGATTAATTTTTGATTTCTTCTTCAACTCTTTTTCAATTATACTGTTGTAAATTCAAACTGCTTCATGAGGTTTATCATAACGCAGAGGATTGGTTTATTTTCAAATGATTCAGTTATCATGACTTAATATTTTTCTCGGTTCCATTTCCTTTGTGAGAAATTCTCAATATTTTTCACTCTCTTCGCCTTGACAGTTCGGAGAGGCCAACCTGACCTATTCAAAATATACATATCATTCCATGCATCCTCAAATCTGTATGTTGGATCACGGCCCCTCTTGTTTATTTTTTTTCAATACCATAATAATTCTACTGTTGCATGCAACGAAAATTTGTTTTCGCTCTTTAGGAAGTAAACACCACACTAGAGATTTGAATTCAAAGTCGCTACCTTGGTGATGCTTCGATATTTTCTGGATAAGAGATTTTACTCGAAACATAACAATTTCAAAAAAATGACAGGACACTATTTTTTGAAAGAACGCTTTCATGTTTGAATGAGTACTTCTTGCGAATTTACTCTGACGCAAAGAGGTTGCTTATTTAGAGATGTACTGAAAAACAAGGAATTATTCAGAGATGAAATTTTTGCACCAGAAGCTTATTTTCCTGACACATCCGGGCAAACCTAGCCTCTCGTTTTCAAAGCGCATTTATTCTTGCATTCTACCTGACATTTTGGGCACGCAAATATGAATCATTCCTACTATTATTGTCAGCTTATCTCTTCATTTATCATATCGCATATCTCTTATCTTGCTCTCATTGCGCGGAATTAGAAGCATTTTAGGTCAAACAATCATGTTTATTTGAGTCGATACTGCTTTTTCGTAAAGATAAAAACAGGGTTTAAAGTCGCTGACTCGATTTAATTGAGATGCAACCGGATATTCAGTGTTAGCGAAAGAATATTGAACTTTCTTTGAACAACTCAGAATTGAAAAATTTTCATCTCTCTCACCTTCCCTGGTGTCTTGCTTTCCACCACTGGCTTTGTACGGCCCGTTTTCATCTTTTCCTTTCTATAAATTTTGCTTGTTACACTAAATATTATGCTCCATTCAAACAGCATAAACACAAATCAAACTGCTCCTCCAAGGGAAAGAATTCCTTAAAAAAATTCAGCGCAAAACATCGACTTAAATTCTGCAAGATAAACTATTTTGAATTCCTCATTATTCGTATCTATTCCACAGTAGTATGTAATAAGGTCAACAAAGTTGAGATACAGTGTTAAAAAACATTAAGTGATGATGTTAACTTCTAACTATCTGTAACGAGACGCAAAAAAGTCTGACTTCAATGCGTGGGGTTTTGCTCTGGAAATAAAAAATAAGAATGCTTGAATAAACAATTTGAAGTATAGTTGGAACTATAATCAATTTTTTAGCGTATGCGGAATTTTATGAATGAGGTTTATGGTCGATAATAGAATCATTCTTAAACTTCTATCGAAACACTGCATTTGGAAATCGTAAAATATATAATAAAAATCCGCACCAAAAGAATTAATGCCGCAACGAGTTTGATTAAAATTCTGGGTGCATTCCTTAGTTAGCATCAAGGAAGTTTTAAATTAAATCTCAAGCATGCCAGCAAAGTTCGGTGAACATACCCCCGCTTTTGTAGCTAAATAAAGCTTTTCCAAAGAACCGCTTCCATAGGTTGTAGAGGCCATAGCAAGTTAGTTTACTGTCCTTTTCTTTTGCTACACGAAGTGATATTTAATTTGTAAAATGAGGCTCAGCCGCACCTTATTATAATTCGAATGGAGAGTTTCCTTGAACTATGAAAGAAGGAAAAAAAGGTCCTTGCTGACTGAAATAAATTTAATCTTGAGAAGATTTAATTCCAGTCAGGGTATTTGGTGGACTTTAATGTAAGGGTACATAATAAATGGGTTAATGATTAAATTGATAAAGATAACAAAACAGATAAAAATTACATGAAAAGACAAAGACCTTCATATTGCACGCCAATATTTTGCCACTTTCCTGGAAAAAGCCCATTGCCTTCTCCGCCAATCCAAACTAGCCACAACACGCGCGATTTTAAGTACCTTAAAAACTTATCAATCTCAAGGAAACTAACAACAGTGACAGAAGTCCCTCAGAAAAACCTGCTTTTTTTCTCAGGCTCTTGGATCGAAGTTTGGAACCGCAAAACTTTAAAATGCATAAAGAAGTTCCCTTATATTCAATCTAACAGTTTGCAATTATTCCAAAACGATATTCTAATTGGAATTTCTGGACAGAAGCAGAACTTGTGTTTCTTCTGCATCAGATTGGATGGTGGTATCAAATGCGAATTTATCTACATGGTAACGGGTGGTGGAGGATCGAATATTGTATCTGTAAGGTGTTTCGATTATATTCGAACAGCAGAAGAAGAGAAATTGTATTACGTGGCTCATGAAAGCAAGATACATGTCTATGACATGATCACGAAGAAAAATAAATTATTCTGCAATGTTCAAACCGGACGACTGCTTTCAATGAAAATTGATTCTAGTCGAATTATCGCAATTGTTATGGGAGCAAATGATCAGCTCTTAATCAATGTGTTTTCAAGAGAAGACGGAATGTGTCATGTGAGTTTACCTTTTAATCAAAACTCGCCTATCGACAATTTTTCATTTGAAAAAAATCAATTTCTCAATGATGAAGCCTTGAAGCTCTCTTTAAAGTGGAAATTCAAGAAAGAGCTGACCCATAGATGGGCTATTCCAGTAACTGATTCGATTCTGGATATCTGGCTCGAGAGCAGCTTGAAGAAGGAGAGTCTTGAGAAACTTTTCTCGACGACACCTTTATCTACAGCAAATATGAGTTTGGAAGCTGCTATGACTTTGTTGAAAAGAGCTGAATGGTTCGTGATCCCAGTGAATGGGAACCAGCTGTTGCTGAAACTATACCTTCCAGAGCAAGGATTCCTTCGGAAAGTGGGAATTCTCAAAATTTAATTGTGTTTACTGTTTCAGTGCTAATAACTTTAAGGTTTGCATTCAATGAAACTTTATTTTTTGTCATTGTTATTTTAAGAGAGGGCAAATTGACTTCATCATTAAGAGAGGTCAGATTGACCTTATCAAACGAAAAGAAAAATTGTATTTTGTGCATTATTATATTTTATTTGATCGTACAACTAATAGGTAACAAGTTGCTTAAATTACCTACGGTTTCTATATATTGATGAAAATGGTGCTATAATTCCCAAAAAAAAATAAATAATAATAATTCTACAAAGAAACATCAATTTGCATCCTTCTCTTAGCAAAACAAAATATCCCCATCCAACTTATTTTCATTTGAGACTTGTAGTTAAATTCATCCAGCGTGAGTAAAGAGGATGGATGAAGCCTGTAGCAATCTCTTTCTATTTCAACAGTAGCATTCAGAAAATGTTAATTAATATGTAAATTAGACAGGTAATCGATCAGAAATGTATTGTTGAAACTAAATTAGAAATAGAAGAAGATAATTGCTCGGTACCAACGTTTAAATCATCGATTAAATTCAAGATCAGAATTGTTGCTGCTGCCATTAGAAGAACGCTACAACCAAAGTCCTGTTGAACAATCAACATCAAAATGATTATTCATTGAGGGCGAGGAGCTTTGAGCATGCAATTTACATATTCATAGTTATCTTAGACCAGGCTTTCGATATAAATGATTTGCAGCAAAAGCTGCACTGAGTTGCGAAGCGGATTACTCATTAAAACATCTCTCCTCATCAAGGAGAAAGCGTCTTCAAAGCGATCAAGGAGGAGAAGATTAGTTGAGGCAGGGTTTTCTGTTAAGCAAATTGATCGGCGGAGTGCTGATGATAGATCCAAAAAAAAACAAACTCGAGATAAGGTCTCGAGAAAGACAAAGTTTTCACTATCATCCGCATCGAGATTTTGCATTCAATCCCATCCCTAGCAGCTTATTATTTAATTTTAATATACAATTCAGGTTTATGTTCTCCTTTAGTAGGGAGAGCATCTACTACGAATATCTCTGGCAAAGCAAAGAGAAGCGAACATTGTTGGCTCAGAATGCTCGTCGGTTGGAACTAATATTTAATGAAAACTCTCAAGCAATTCATTTTTCTCATCTTCTTGAATAAGCGGTTCGAAGCGAAGGCAGGAAAGAAAACTCGAGCAACTCTATATGATTTAGATTTCGCAGAGGTTAATTAACCTTACAATGAGAGATCAACAGAAAGCATGAACCGTTGATTTTTGGGTTGCTTCTCATCTCATAATATTCGCGTTAAACAGTGTAAATATAACTCTCAATTCATTCTAAGACACCACTGGAAATTTAGAACAATTAATGCACTCCGAACCTCTTAACCATGCTCTTAATTATTTAGAACAGTTCTCTCTGTTAATTAAGTAAATAAATCGATAAAACACCTTAATTTCTTATTTATTGAGAGTCCGATTGTAATTGGAGTGTGTTTACAACCTATCTTCCTGTTCCTGCAATTTCATAGGAACGAAGACATTTCAGACATTCCGTACAAGAAAAGAGGTTTCTTTTTCAAAGTCAGATTATTTTGAGATATGACGTCATAGGTACAAAGTGATTGGAGATGATGGATTAGAACTGGTCTTGAAATTATATCTAAGAGGAATTTAGAACTCCAAATTATGGTTAATAAAATCGAATTTGAATTCTTGCAGAATTTAAGAATTCAATTCCGAAGCCAGAACCGTAAGAATCCTTCTTTCAGTGTCTATTTAAATGCACGGTATCCGAGCATCTGAAACAATATAATATAATTTTTCTTACCAAAGCAACTCCAATAGGATGTCGATTCCGATGCAAAGACCCTTTCTCGGCTGCTCTCTGGATATGATGCCTTCTACCTACCACTATAAACAGCTTCAAGACTCTCTAAGGCTTCAGAACCTTCAAAATTATTTAAAGAGAATGCTGTTTTTAAGCTACCAGCCAAACGCACTCGAGGAGCCACATATCCTTGAAATGCTAGCTTATCTCAATAAAAAGCAGTCGCAGGCGCCCAATCCAGCTAAATTGCGAAATTATTCTGCAGCAAGATATACTTCTTTCACTCAGAACGATGGTCTTCAACGAGGTTCTGATATCGAAGCCATTCTCAAGAAAAAATTATTCTCAGAGATTATGAGTTTACCAGATGCTCCGCGTAAAGAGAAAACCCAAGTCAAACCAAAACAAACAAATGAGAACACCATAAAATTGGAGGAAGATGCTTCAGAATCAACGATTCGAGAGGGAAATGTCTCTAGCTCACCCGAAGAGAATGCGGTTCCAAAAATCTCAGCATCTAAAAAAATGTAAACAAATTCAATCAGAGCTCTCCTCTTAATGTTTATTTTCAGTAGCAAAAAAGCGACTGCCTGCGGACATCATGACAGAGATCACTACGCAAAAGGAATGTGCTGTAACTGCTATCATAAGAAAGGAAGAAATAAGAAACCATGGCTTTGTGGGCATGATAAACTCTATGCGCACGGACTTTGCCAGAAATGCTATATTATCAAGTATAATGCGGTAAGCTCGATCGTCTTTTCAATTGAGGATTAAGATTTTGATTTCTTAGAAAAAAGCCACGGAAAGTCCTGCCATTTTGGACCAGTTGAATCTTCCCTTTTTTGATCAGTTTAAGAAAAAGGATTCAAATAATTTAGAAACAGCCCCAAATGAATGCAGCAATCCTACACTTGGATAAGATGATTGAGCTGGATCTTTCAATGAAAAGGAAACTCGACAGTTTCAATCCGAGATTTGGTTACTATCAAGAGGTGATCCTATTTGAGTTTCAATATTTTTGACTCGTTTTGGATACTTGCCTCAGTTCTGGTATTATTATGTTCTAATAATTGTGTTGTTGTACTTCTAAGTAAGCTTTTTTTTAAAGTCTGCAATTACAAATTATACTTTGTCAATCGTAGAGGAGAAAGAAACCATTTAAAATTCCTTCATGAAATTCATACTATTAAATATGATTGGAAAAAATCATTTTCTGACTGCTGCGAGTTTTTCTTCCAAGAATAGTTTAAATTTTTTTGCTTAATAATCTAAATTGTTAGTTTCTTTCTTTTCCAACTCTATTAATTGCAGGCTAAAAGAATTAATTGCTCATTCATTTCAGAGGGCATAGTTCTATTGTTTCTCCAAAATAGGACAGGAATCAAGTAAATATTCAAGAAAAATTGACTATGGAGAATATATTGAATGTAAATACTTTCTCGTGAAAATTGCTTTTGAATGAGAATTTTTGTGGAGGAATCATCGAATTCAGATACCGGAAAAATCTCAGCCTCTTCAGGAACCTTCAAGGATGGAGATTGGATTATTCTAAGTTTATTAATCCATTCCGTTTAGTTGATGATAATGTGTAAGGTGGTTGCATTGAGTGAGGTATTAATCAAGAATGCCTAAGCGAGCCAGAGATGAATTTAAAGAGAGAAACTGGGTTATCGGAAAACGCTCGCCATTATCATTCTGTTTTTTATAGGTTTTCACCTTGAATTCAGTTCTTAGTGTTAGAATCGCGAGCATCTAGGAGGTCAAATCGCTGATAAAAAGCAGAAGTAGAAAATAGTTTTTCCATTCATTTGTGTAACTACCAATTCTTTCGTTTTTTGCTAAAAAGACCCAAAAACCTTCTATTTTTGCATCTCTGCAAATTTTCAGAAATTACTCAAGATGTTTGAGATTTTCATTCACATAGTTTTGAGCTGGTCACAATCGTGAGCATTTTACGTTATTTTTCTTGACGAAGGGAGAATGTTATATAATTCTGATGTGTGCTAAAATATTGCTCTGGTGAGCCTGGACTGGTGTTCGGTCAGGACTTCAAATCCTGGGGTGATGAAAATCACAGGCGTTCGATTCGCCCTCCGGAGCGTTTTTTTATTTATTTTATTCGAACATTTTTTTCAAAGTTATAACTAATCTGCCTCTGTGCTGACTGATTAGGTACTTCCAACATCAATCACTTGGTTTTCTAAGTGGTATAACATGACTTTGCGAGTGTATTCTATTCAGTTGTATCGTGAACACAATGAATTGTGTAATGCTAAATTTTTTAATTTTTTTTTTTCAACTCATAAACAGAAGTTAACCATCTGAGGTGCTGTAAATGGGAAATGATCAGCACGAATCGCATGGGATTAATTGTTTTATAATTTATTCGACGTCGAGCCTTCATTATGCAATAAAGAATATTCATGATGATGCACTTCGACAAATTTAGAAGAACGAGCAATGTGCTTTAACCATAAGTTCTAGCGCGGTTCATATTATTATTTCTCTCATTTGATTGCAAACTTGCGTTTCTTGTCGATGAATTATTAATACACATGCTCCTTTCACAAAGAGAATATTTGAGGTGTGATAGTCTTTCCAAGATAAAATTTGGATTTATTTTACTACTCTGATCGGCCTATGAGTACCTTTAATCCCCTCTATTAGCAACTCAACAAATTGATATATCTGGATTAAATGTAATAATTCATTTCATTAATCTTATCTGGTGAGTAGACAATTGATTTTTTTGTATCAGTTTTCTTGGAAATGTATTAGAAATCTGCTTTGATGTTTAAATTGTTCAATGGTATTTCGTTTGTGTTCTGATAAGGGCAAACAAACAGACTGGCAGAAAAATATTTTCTTTCTATGCCATAAATGTATCCAAAAGTTCAAAGTGCCTGCCTTATTCTTGTTCAGTCATTTTAATCAAGTCCAGTTTTTATTTTTTCTGAGCGTCGACTTTGGTCCCAAGTTTCTATTCCAATAAAATCTGACTTAGAGATACTAAAGGCAAAAAGTAGTTTACATCAATATCTTTTCTCGAAAGCTGGATTCCAAAAGCGAGATTGAAAAATCCGTCTTCATCTTCCCACTGAGGTTCTGTGAACTTCTTTGTCAGATTAGATAAGATATCAGCCATCCCTTTTTCTGTAAGCAATTCCTTCTCTTTGATCTTCAGTATCGCGAGTGAAATTCTGTAGAGTATCTTTTGCTTCTCAAAGAGTAACGTGTCCATTATCCTCACCACAATGTTGAAAGGCATTCCAACAGTTCCAGTAAATAACGTCATCCACCAATTTACCGCGAAATGGATGCTTTCCACCTGATTGTTGGCCTAATGATTTTTTATAGGAGAGAATTTTGAAGCATATCTCTTACAAAATGTGTCCACAGCTTGGGCATATGCGACTTGGTCAATTCATCCAATATCACCAGCTGACGGCACACCGATTTCAGGTCTTTATAATAGTTCAAAAGGTCGTAGTTCTTCATGAGACTGATCATAATCCAGAATGCCTCCTAAACTCATTGCATAGTTTAGATAAACAATGACAATGATAATTAACATACCTCGTCGTTGCAATACAAGACCAGCACTGCGCAGATATAATTCAGCCCTTGGCAGTATCCCATTTCTTTATAAACCAGCGAGACGGCTGTAAGCACCTTCTCGAGACTCTTTTGTCCAGGATCTTCTTTGTTCTTAAAAAAATAGTGCTCTGGGAAAGTCCTTGGCACGTCCTTTGCAATTTCTTCTTTGAAAGGAACGACTTCGGTTTTTAGCAGTTCCTACGAAGAAGAAGGTAATTATTCCTTAACAATGTTGAGTATGTTACCGCGTAATTGATATCTGGGAAGGCTTTCTTCACGGATTCAATATCTGCTAAAAGAGGCCACACTCTTCCACGCAGAGATTCGGGAATTCCTTTTCTAATCCGCTCTTTTACTAGTATATTAAAGAATTGTCAGGCCACTCTTACATTTTGAATCTTGTTTCTGTATTAATGTTTGCAGGCTCGGCATCATTTTTCTCCATTTTTCAATTCTTGCGTTGTCTCGTTTTTGCAAGTTCTTTAATTTTTGTTCGTCGACTTTCCTGCGAATGAGATTGGTTTAATATATCAAGATTTCGAAGCATCATTCATACTTTCCCTCTGCAGTCACTTTGAAACCATAGCGATCAAGTTGCTGGTCCTCTGTTTTTTCTGGGCTCTTTGATATGGAGTTATAGTGAGGTGGAAAGTAGCGTTAGTTACTTCAGCTTTAGTAACCATGACTTCTTTTTGATTTCTTCAGGCTTGAATTGAGGATTCCTTGAGGATAGGCGGATAGCTCAGGAAAATTAATTTGACAAATTATCAAGATAGATGAATCTATTTGAATGAGTAGTCCCAAATTTTACATTAGTTGGAAAATACCCCCTCTACGCAAAATTCCAAGACGTTCCTTCTACGCAATCTTTGCCATTCTATTGAATAAGACAGGACTATTAGAGAGCGGATTGCTTCAAGATGTGGAAATTCCGCTTTCATATCTCTCTTCAATATCGCATCGGAACCCAGTTGTTATTCAATAAAGGATAAACTGGTAGATGAGTTGCAAAATGTCTGGTAATGGGATACTATAAGAAAGGAGCTTGAAGTACGTTAGTTCCTAAAACCAATAAATTATGTTTATGCTTTCTTTCTCTCTTTTAGCCAATCTTATGTAAAATAAGATTGCGTGAAATTTGCTGAGCTTGCTATGAAATCGGGTTCCAAGATGCAACTCTTGAAAAGTGGCTAGAGAGGAAAACCTGTTATTTTTTATGGACACATTCTCCTGATGAGGTTTTCTTTCAATTTATTACTCAATGAAGGAAAAACATATGCTGTATAAACACAAAAAATTTTCTATCGATGATGTCGACATACCAAAAACGAAAGAATGAATAATTTATAAGTGAATGTATTTGAAAATCCTACGAAAAAAGCCACGCGAAATCATCACAACCACTATGAAAGCAAGAGTCTGGAATTAGCGATGTTGCATTCTCGAAATTTCGAATGAGTTTAGACTGCAAAAATCTCCAGAAATAAAGGGTACATGCTTTAATTTAATTTTTCCATTTCACCCTCAATTTCCATCGACTTTTTCATAGGGAGCTCTTTGGCTCGGACTATCTCTTCTTCCATCTCAATAAAATTATAGTTTCCTTGATCATCAAGTCCAGCAATCCACGCATCACCCTCAAAACCGAATGAAAGTCTGAGTAAATCGTCATAAAGGTCTTTACCTATCAATTACGACTTATTGATTTTGAAATAGTAAACAATTTTACTCAGTTCGGGTTTTTCATCAGTCTGTTCGTTTATCATAGTGCTGCTGTTTTCGGGAAACGTATGCCTTTGCTTTCTTTTAGCTAATTCTTTCTCCTTGACAAATTTAAGGACTCGGTAGCTCCAAACTTTCTGAAATAAGTCATCTGCTGCTACTATGGCCTGACTGTATTTGTAAAAACTCATTCTTGGTAAAATACCTGCAGATATTTAGATTATAAAAATTTCATTAGGAAATATTTTAGAATACTTTCTTATTCTTTCTTCATTAGCTTTGATTAGCCGCTTGTTGCTTTGGAAATTCAGTATAGAAATTCAATAATTTGCGGAAGGGCTTTTATAGAATAAATTTTTTAGAGCAATAAAAACTCCTCGCACTGGCCGATTCCTCGTAATCTGTTTTTAATTGAGAATGAAAAAGTTTTCAATTTTTAGAATCTTTATTGTGAACTATTCGAATGATTGCGACCGTATTCTTTGTTCTCAAGGCCTGGCAAATGTTAGTTCAAGCATCTGTGGCAAAATTGGTAACATCCTGGTAGAAAGAGTTCATTTTTCGCCACTCCAGCTGGATAATGAGTCCAACTTGAATAGAAAGTAGCTGTTTTGTCTCGGCTCTTAGTTGTTGCTCGTATTTAACTAAATACTTCAAATGGTGATCACTAAGCTGTCATTGATCTAGTAGATGTGAATACTTCCTACAATTTCTCTGCAGTAATCATGAATTAGATTTCATTTTGGAACAGCGCTTCTGTGCGATTAATTGGAAGCTTAACAAGTTCCATAAACATTGAAGCTTAGCCATGTAAATAATTCTCAAAGAAATTATATTCTGAGAGAGGTAGTTGATAATGTTCTGCTCTTTATTAATCGTTTAGAATAGGAGAAGAAGGATTGGAGATTCCTTAAGCTAATGTTTATGAGATTTGAATTACTAAAGAACTAAACAACAAAAGAGGCCCAACTTTCATTTTAAATTGTCTGGTGACAAGATGAATGTAAATTTCTTATGGCGGCATTCGCCTCGAGCTTAGCTGTTAATCAATACGTGTTTATTGGCAGTTCGACTTAATCATTTGACATAAAGAGGGAAGCTGTTCCCGTGTTGTTCTTTCATTTACCGAAAGTGAATATAGAATTGTTTTTCTTACCTACATTTAATTGTGAGAAACAGAGAACATCATACATTTCTAAATTTTTCGTTGTCTTTCTGATATAACACCTTAAGATTGTTTCTAACTCCCGAGCTATGAATCCTCGGTAATAACTATCTTCGGCGGTGTTTTATGATCCGACTCTCTCTGCTGGGAATTATTGGAATTGTCTCGATCGAGGACCAAAGTACCACCAGCTAGATTTAAATAAATACTTTCGAAAGAGAAATAAATGTACTTTTGCTGCGTCTTGCTGATCTCACAGACTCTGACTCGGGATGGGCATCCCGGCCACTAACCCTTAGTGTGCTCACATGGAACGTTGGACCTCGCAGCATCATCGAGTCTCTGAGCAGATTTTGTTGGAACACGCTCTTTCTATCGTCGGTAAGTTTCAGCAGTTTCTGATCCAGGCTCTGAGACTGATCCGTCAAAAAGAGCAAGCAAGGCGATTCCGCAACGAGGATTTTGGTTTTGGAATCTTCGGGCATGATAACAGCGAAATTGTTGTATCTTCGTGTGGCTTCTGGATTTTCTGACTCTCCATCCGAGTATTCAATGATAGCTTGGCCTAATAGACAAAACATAAGGGGTTGATTTCAGAGGACATTCCAAACCTCTTAAAAAGACTGCTCCGTTTGAAACATCGAGCTTTGCACCTTTCTTCACTCTCTTGAAGAACATATCTGATAGCAGTGCGTTGAGCTTCGTTCGTTCAAGTTGAGACAGCGGCTTTAGCTCATCAGGATGGACTTTCGTGAAGAAATGGAGACTCTCCCTCCAAACAAACTCTTCTAGCTTTGATATAAAAGCAAACCTAATAAGCACACTATTAACTCATATTGAATATTCACCTTCTTATCAAGCTTCACTTTTTCCTTTATCAATGAGAGATCCATTGCGATGCCTGTGACAACACTATCAGCGAGGAAACCTGGTAATTTTCGATTTAATTGGGTCATTATCATCAACAATACCTGTCTCGTATCTCATCGTGTTACTAATGAGATGATGCGTCGAAATGACAGCTCCCACTCCTTTCTTCTCTTTGAAAGTGTTTGAAACGCACTTGCAATATTCCGTTCCGACTCCTCTGGTGATAATAAACAGCTTCGAAGCTTTTTGTCCTTCCTAAGAACAATTATGTTGTCAAGAATATCTAACAATATTAATATTATACCTTCATCATCCAAGCATCCTTCACAACCTCTACTTCAGTGGAGATAGTAACTAATTCGTTGATTTCTTCATCAGTGAAGAAATTAAAGAAGGGCAGCGTCTTCAAAAATTGTTTTAGCGGAGGCTGCTTCCATTCTGGAGTGTATTCATTAAGTGTCTTCACAAGCGTATCCAATCGTTTCTTGAGTACCATGAATTCTTTTTCGTCGATTTGCCCACGTGCATGAGTCTCCTCGACAAGTTCTAATAGTGATACGATGCATATTAGCTCGTTTTACAATAGAAAAGCTAATGAACCTTTTTGGTGAGTGAGCACACTGTGCGCTGCCTTCAAGTTTTGAATAGATACGGTAATCTCAGGGAAGCTGACGGTGATATAGTTATGCAAGTAATCTTCAGCCATTTTCCTGTTTTCTTCGCTCTCTTTTTGGATGATCAGCATAATCTCCTCAGGAATCGGGAACGACGAAATCATCTTTTCCACTTTCTCGTGCGCCATCAGGTAAGTAGAGATGACATCGTAAGCGGATAGAAGTTGGTTGACGAGATTCTTTTTGGCGTATCGGCCAAGCACGGGGACGTTTTTGAAGAAATGTAGGATACGGATGTAAAAGTCATCGAGGAATGAAGACGAAATGAAATCCCATGAATTTAATGGGTATGCGTCATTGTCAAGATCCCAATTCGCCGACTCGGTCAAGAGAATGTAGGTGTCGGGTTTGCATTGATTAACTTCAAATAAATGATAATAGACACCCTATGATCATTGTAGTATTGTTAGAAATAGATTCCCATTTGGTCGGCTATTACCTTCAACGTCATGATATATCTGTCACGCGCTTCGATAATGAGAGCTTCGTCAGAGTCATTCTCTTCGTCGATAGAGCCGACCGATCTTCGAACGAGGGGGTCAGCAAGGCGAGTATTGAAACCATCTGATTTGCTGCTTTCGGGAACTCTATAAAGTAGATGAAACGATTAAACTACATCGCAATGAAAATAAATTAATTACTTCATATAGAGAGAGCTGCTGCTTTCTCCAGTGTTTAATTTCTCTCTCTTCATTGCAGCTTCTCGGAATATTCTTCGGATTTTCGTGAGATTGTTTTCTTTTTTCTCGTTTTCTAAAGTGACTAGCGTATCTTTCGCCTGCTTAATCAAATCAACAAACGCTTTCCTTCCAACCATTTCTGAAACTTCATCCCAATCCGCATTTTGGAGGTACGAATCCGCTTTCAATTCTTTCTGGTACTCATTTGATTCTTCAAGGAAATATTCCATGAAGCTTATCATAACTTTTTGCTTGATTTGGCTTGTGCTTGCGATTCCCATCTTTTTGACCAAGTACCCCGTTGTCGTACCATTTACTATGTGCAGAAATGATTAGATTACGGCGAACTCATATATTTTCTCTTACTCAGCAGGGTAAGAATAGCGCACCAAGTCATATCGAAAACAACCTATTGTAAGAGAAGGTTAATGAGAAATTCGCTAATGTTCCTTACGATTTGCCGCAGATTCGCTGAGAAATCTTTATCCTTTGCAACTATCATGGAAAACGCAATTCCAATCGCACCTCTCAAACCGCCATAGCTCAATACGGTGACCTTAACGAAGAAAAAGGTGTTTATGATACACAAATAATAATAACTATTTACCTCTCTCCAGTTAAGTCCGTAACCTTTTCTCTTGAGAATAGGCATCCACATCGAGATCACAACGAATCTTACAACCAGCATGCAGAGGTAGAGGTAGAGGACCTTGATATAATCCGTGGTTGTTAAGTCAAGGTCAAGTTCAGGTTCTTCGTTCAGAAACACTCTATTTCCGATGATAACTCCAGCCAGTAAGAAAATGACCGTTTCGGCGCAATAAACAACGTAAGTCCAGAACGCATGAACTGCGTGATTAGATTCACTGCTGATTCGTGATCTTCCAAAAGCAGCCATAAATAACCCAAAAGCAACAAGTGCGATGATTCCTGAGAGTTTGATACCAAAATCAAAGTTCTCTGCCATGAAGTACAACAGATAGCAGGAGAAGAAGGTGATATTGACGACAAGCACATGATCGTTAAAGATCTTTCGGATCCAATAAGCAGAAACAATTCCAAAGACGACCCCGAGCGCGACGCCACCCACTGAGAGTTGAGTAAACACGCTCACAATCTCCAATGGAGTCGATGACCCTCCTTTCGCTATTGAGGAAGAAATCGATAGCAAAACCATGCAAGTAGCGTCATTCAATAACGATTCTCCTTCAATGAGAGAGTTAAATTTTTTCGAGGCGCCGATTTCTTTGAGTAAGGCAATTACGGCTACTGTATCAGTACAGGAGAGGATGGCTCCAAACATATAGGCTTCGGACCATGAAAAGATGTCGTCATATCCGACAATGACCTTCAGGCAAAAAGCGAGGAGGCCTGCGGAGATGGCGACGCAGGGAACAGCTAGAATTATGATCTGGATGAACTGTTTCTTGAAAAGATGCCAGTCAGCGTTGAAACCAGACTCAAAAACCAAGACTGGAAGAAAGATGAGAAGAATACCGTGAGGATCGACGTTGCTGACGGTATAAATGGCTTTACCAAAGACTCCTAATTTGTGATAGGTAAAACCCAGGGTAATTCCAACAATAAACACGAGAGGCGTGTAAGGTATGCCGGTCTTCTTTTTTATCTCTCTAAGAATACCTCCTACAAGCAGGCCAGCAAACAAGAAGAAGACCACCAAGGCCTCAGCAGATGGGCCATGCGCTTCACTATGCTCTTCCGATCCTTCTTCGTGTTGCTGTAGAACTCGATAAGTCTGTTTCAGCGTTTCTATCAAGTTATTCATGGTCTATTGATTGTGATATTTATTAATTTTCTATTTCGACGAAATTTTCAAATTAGCTTTAGAGTTTATTCAATTTATCGACAGTTTATTTGGTCAAGTTAGAGAAAAGGTTTTTTGAGAATTAAGAGATAGGACTCCAGATAGAGTTTCAGTCATGGCAAGATCCACCTGAATATGAGCCGCTCTTTTAGAAATACGCATCTTCTCACAACTTATTTTAGGATTTCTCATAAAATTCGGCCGGCAGCTGTGACTTCCAATTTTCAATTTTGATGAAGTTCCAGCTTTTTCAAGGAGCAAGGAACCTATGCACCCTTAATTTTGGAGGAGCTAAAAGCATATTTTGGAGTATTTATTTTTGGGATCGGTTCCGATGGGTTCTTAAAATTCTAAAGAAATATTAAGGAAGAATAAAATTTAACCTGAGGGAAGCAATGAGCTGGAATCTCTTTTTTCGTAAAATAATTTTCTAATAGTTCCAGGCAGCGTGACTCCTCAATGAGAGTCAGGGATAAGAAGCTTGGACTAATTCTCTTCAATTTATACTTTTGTCGTTTCAAATTGTCTTAATGTGAAACTCATTTATGTGCTATTCTATTTTGAGATATTTCTAAGTTTCCAATTAGCTTGAAAACTTCAGTGCAACGATATACACATAGCCAAGCTGCAAGAAAATCTAAGGAAATTAGGACTCTAAAGCAATATGAACAAAAACTATGTGTGCATTAGCAATTTCTCATATGGTGAGAAAGCTACGCTTTTTCTCTAATGTTTGTGCAGCATACCATAACACAAGTAGAGAAGAGACACTGCATCATTAAACGAATAAAAGGGATGTTTCAATCCAGCTTTACAATCCATGCTTTCATAATTCGTCTTGGAAAAAAATATCTGAGACAAATATTCTTCAATAAAAAAAACACTATCCTTGAAAATATTTTTCTCCTTGAAAGCGTCACAATCAAAGAGATATTCGAAAGAAATGCGGTTTAGCTTAGCTTTCTAATACTTATTATTACCATAGGCAATTAATGCTCATTCGTATCTATCATCTTCCTATTCTTCAGTTTACTAATTCAAACCGAAACCTCTATTTCGGCACATCCTCTTGAAATTCAAGATGTGGAGTTTTTTTTCAATTTCTCATGGCAAACCACGAGTTTCTATTAAACTAAGTTTCCGAATAAAAAAGCTCTTCAATAAATTTGGATAACTTCGCACTCACTTCGCAGATAAGAAGAAAAAATATGATAAATTCAAGGCTCATACACGTTTCTTGCAAAATGTTTGCTCCGATGATCTTTCTCCAATTCTTCCGACTAATCTCAGTTGCAAACTCCTTGGGATCAGAATTTGTTCAGAGAGATGGAATGACTCCAAATGCGATCTCCATAACTCCTTACGTCTCATATTGCAACAATTATCAGCCGGAGGTGTCAGCCGTCATTAATCCTGCTCCGACAACCCTTATAGGCGGTACTTCATACCAGATTCTCCAAGTACACTGTGTAAACTATTTCAAATACGAGATTGAGGAGGCAGATATTGGAAACACTTTATTCGTTGAACTCAGAATTGACGCATACCCAAACAAAGCAAAATTCAATCCTCTCTTCGCCTATAAAATTGGTGCTGTGCCTAATCTCTATTACAATTTTGCAGGGGCACTTGTCTTCGATGCTGATGGATATGATGCTCATGGTAACTTTTCAGCGCTTACCTGTCACTGATATCTACCAAAGGATATTATAATCAGAAACTATATCACTACCTTCGCATTCGATCAAAGAGTAACCCCAATTTTCTCGCTGGAAACATAATGTAAATTGATGCGCTCTCATTTTTTTCACAGCAATGATGGATTAGTTATTTCAATATTTATCAAATCGCATCTGACCCGTTTACTGAGCCGTTCTATTACACAATAGCTATCGAGGGTTACGGTATAGTCGAGGTTTTTTGCTTGTCAAATAAAACATACTATTAGATTACATTCCATGTCCGAAAGGCTGCTCGGGCTGTGGGACGTGTAGCACTTCAGGTATCAAGATCAAATGTTATTTTAGGCTTTAATTTATGTATATATTAGTCGGTGCATGCAAATGTTTAGCTAACTATGTCGATGAAGACTGCAGCAAGAGTATTCGATACCTTATAATTTGTTTGTGGCTTAATGCTCGAGAATCAGATGCAACTT